>ENA-OWOV01000001-OWOV01000001.1-gut-metagenome-genome-assembly--contig:-NODE-1-length-255447-cov-13.752336_pt1 | contig 255447 bp, 237 predicted proteins | sample MGYA00248247_ERZ651799 | MGnify/ENA primary metagenome ERZ651799 (study PRJEB26908, sample SAMEA4031712) | gut metagenome | biome: gut; feature: normal infant; material: stool | place: China | collected...
TAAAAAAGGCAGATAGATTTTTGATTTCTATCTGCCTGTGTATCTGATATTTACTTTTCGGGAGTTCAAGTCTATCCACAAAGGGAAAATGGCGATTTTACATCTGTGTTTTGGCACAGAGAAAAATCGCCGTTTGGGTAGCAAAAAAGCCCGATATATTCGGGCTTTTCGCAGGAGACATCTTTTTTGTCTCCACATTATGGCGCGGAAGGAGGGATTTGAACCCTCGCGCGTGGTTTAGACGCCTACTCCCTTAGCAGGGGAGCCCCTTCGGCCACTTGGGTACTTCCGCAAACGATATGAAAATTGGCGGAGAGAGTGGGATTCGAACCCACGGATGCTTTCACATCGCCGGTTTTCAAGACCGGTGCTTTCAACCACTCAGCCATCTCTCCGTGCGTGCAAAAGCATATTCAACTCAGACGCAGGATGTATTTTACCACATTGCGTCCCGGCTGTCAATGGATTTCTGCGCTCCGGGTCAAAAAACCTACGCCGGGGTGAACTATCAAAAATGACGAATCGCGTGCGGCAGAACGGTTGGATAACAGGCACGATGTCGGGTAATTGCGAATACTCCTTGCAATATGGGCGAAGATGTGTTAGAATACCGAAAAGGAGGTACTGTCATGAAGCGAAGAATCGGAAAAATCCTCCTGCTGGTGATCCTTGCGGCTGTGGTGGGCGTGATCGTCTACACCGCCCTGACCTGGCCGGTGTACCCCGACCGTCAGAAACCGGCGGAGAGTTATCAGCAGATGAAGCAGACGGCGGAGGACCTGGGCGTGCTGGCGCCGCCGGAGGATGTGCTTCCCTGGACCCAGCCGGAGTATGATTTCTGGCTGGATAACACCTGGCGCTTTGCCAGGCCCTGCGGCTATACCATGGCCGGGGACATCTCCTATGAGGGAACCGTATACTCGGCGTATATCGTTGCCTTCCGAGAAACCGGCGCGTCGGACGACTATCCGACGCTGCGGGAGAATTACAAAACCGTCCCCATTTATGTCCAGTCAGGCGATGGGGGCGTGAAGATGCAATTTATAGTGGAGGGGCACCTCTATCAGGTGGGCATGATGGCCCCGCCGGAAAGCGCCCTGACCCAGGATGTGACCGACTATTTCGACGGCCTGCTGCTGGCCGCCTGCCACGACATCATTGACCTGTATTCCTGACGGGAAAGGAGTCCTGCCATGAAGAAATCCACAAAAATCCTCCTGCTGGTGGTGCTGCTGGCTCTTGTGGGCGGCATCGTGTATACCGTGCTGACCTGGCCGATATATCCCCAACCCCGGAAAAACGTGGATAGCTACGCGCAGCTGCGACAGGATATGGAAAAGACGGGTGTGCTGGTCCCTCCGGAGAACGTCCTGCCATGGGTGGAAACATTCTACAGTCAAGAGCTGGATGGCCGGGACCGGCTGAGTAAGCCTATGGCTTTTCTGATGTCGGGGACCGTGGAATACGGCGGTGCGTCATACTGGACGGAGCTCTACGGGTCTCGGGAATGGAACTACGACCGGAGCATGGAGGTCCCGCTGCGGGAGAATTATCGGATGACGCCCATTTACCGGGACGCATCGGACAATTCGATGCTGTATTTCTTGTGCATTGACGGCCATATATACACCGTCCAGGTGTACGCCGACGGGAAGGTGCCCCAGGATGCCGTGGACTATTTCGACGGTCTCCTGCTGGAGGCGTGCCACACGGTGGTGGATCTGTATCAGTAACGGGAAAGGAGACGTGCCATGAAGCGAGGAACCGGGAAGAAAATTATTCTGCTGGTGGTGCTGCTGGCCATTGTGGGCGGGATCGTGTATACTGTGCTGACCTGGCCGATATATCCCCAACCCCGGAAAAACGTGGATAGCTACGCGCAGCTGCGGCAGGATATGGAAAAGACGGGTGTGCTGGTCCCTCCGGAGAACGTCCTGCCATGGGTGGAAACATTCTACAGTCAAGAGCTGGATGGCCGGGACCGGCTGAGTAAGCCTATGGCTTTTCTGATGTCGGGGACCGTGGAATACGGCGGTGCGTCATACTGGACGGAGCTCTACGGGTCTCGGGAATGGAACTACGACCGGAGCATGGAGGTCCCGCTGCGGGAGAATTATCGGATGACGCCCATTTACCGGGACGCATCGGACAATTCGATGCTGTATTTCTTGTGCATTGACGGCCATATATACACCGTCCAGGTGTACGCTGACGGGAAGATGCCCCAGGATGCCGTGGACTACTTTGACGGCCTCCTGCTGGAGGCGTGTCACACGGTGGTGGATTTGTATCAGTGATGAGGGAGATTGCTGTAATGAAACGTAAAAACGGGAAAAAGGTCCGGAAAATCGTCCTGTTGGTGATTCTGGCCGTTGTGGCAGGAGTCGTCCTATACGACCTGGTGTTTTGCTGGCCGGTGCACCCGTCCTTGCAGAAGCCGGCGGAGAGCTATGAGCAGCTGAGCCAGACGGCGAAAAAGCTGGGGGTCCTGGCTCCGCCGGAGGATATCCTGCCCTGGAAGCAGGAGGAGTACAGCATCTATCTGTCCAGCATCAGGCGCTTCGCCCGGCCCACCGGCTGGGATATGGCCGGGAAGGTTATCTATGACGGGACCACATACCCGGTGTATATCCTGGCGCTGCGAAATACGGAGAAGCACGAGGAATATCCGCCGCTGAGAGAGAATTACAAGCATGTACCCATTTACCGGGAGTGCAGTGAGGATGGGCTGCGGCTGTTTTTTGTGATCGACGGCCACAGCTATACCTACAGCATGGGGATGATGGCCCCGCCGGAGGAGACGATTCCCCAGGATGCCGTGGACTACTTCGACGGTCTCCTGCTGGCCGCCTGCCGCGAAATTATCGACCTGTATTCGTAACGGGAAAGGAGTCCTGCCATGAAAAAAGCTGCAAAAATCGTCCTGCTGGTGGTGCTGCTGGCCATGGTGGGCGGGATCGTGTACGCCGTTATGGTCTGGCCGGTGAATCCCACCCGGATGAAACCGGCGAAAAGCTATGAGCAGCTGCGGGACACGGTGGAAAAGAAAACGGATATCCGGGTTCCCGGGGAAAAACTGCTGCCGTGGACGGTGACGGAGCGTCAGCTCCGGATGGACGGCCCCTCCCGGATGGCCAAGGTCAGCGGCTTTGCCATATCCGGCACCATGGAGCGCGGCGGCGTTACCTTCAACGCAGAGGTCTCCGTGGGAGTCACCGGCGTTGTGGGGGATCTGCCGTCCCCGTGGGACGTGTACCGATATGTGCCGGTGTACCTGTTCCAGAACCAGGGGTTCTATATGGCGCAGCTGTGTATCGACGGCAGCGAGTACATCATCCAACTGTACTATCCGGAGAATGTGACCCTGCCGGAGGAGGACGCGGCGTATGTGGAGGATGCGCTGCGGACGGCGTGCCACGTTATCATCGACCTGAACGAAGCCTGAAAAATGCGCCCCGGCGGGGCGCATTTTTTACGAAAGTGTTGCATATGACACAGAATTTTTGCCGGGAAGGGGATATAATAGAATAGATAAAATAGGGAAAGAGGGGTTTTCTGATGTTCTGCACAAGAAAGGTCAATGACGATTACACCTGGGTGGGGGCCGACGGCCGCCGCCTGGCTATGTTCGAGGGGGTCTATGACGTGCCCCGGGGCGTATCCTTCAACAGCTATCTGCTGACCGACGGGAAAACGGTGCTGTTTGACACCGCCGATGCCTCCGTGTGCCGGGTATTTCTGGAAAACGTGGCCCACGGGCTCAATGGCCGGGCCCTGGATTACCTGGTGGTGCAGCACATGGAGCCGGACCACGCCGCCGATATCCGGGACCTGCTGGTGCGGCACCCGGAGACCACCGTGGTGTGCTCCGCCGCCGCCAAGAATATGCTGGCCCAGTTCTTCGGCCCCGGGTACGAGGGGCGCATCAGCGTGGTGAAGGAGGGGGACACCCTCTGCACCGGGCGGCACACCCTGCACTTTGTGGCCGCGCCTATGGTCCACTGGCCGGAGGTGCTGATGACCTATGACGAGACGGACAAGCTGCTGCTGACGGCGGACGCCTTCGGCACCTTTGGTGCTTTGAACGGCGCGCTGTTCGCCGACGAGGTGAACTTCGACCGGGACTATCTGGACGAGGCCCGGCGGTATTACACCAACATCGTGGGCAAATACGGGACCCAGGTCCAGGCGGTGCTGAAAAAGGCCGCCGGGCTGGATATTCAGATGCTGCTGCCCCTCCACGGCTTCGTGTGGCGGCAGGACCTGGGGTATATTCTGGGCAAATACGACCTGTGGAGCCGGTATGAGCCGGAGCAGCGGGGCGTGGTCATCGCCTATGCCTCCGTCTACGGCGGCACGGAGAACGCCGCCAACATCCTGGCCTGCCGCCTGCGGGAGCAGGGAGTGCAGGTGGAGATGTTCGACACCTCCGTCACCCCGGCATCCTATATCCTGGCGGCGGCCTTCCGGTTCAGCCATGTGGTGCTGGCGGCTCCCACCTATAACGGCGGCGTGTTCGTCACCATGGAGAACCTGCTGCACGACCTGACGGCCCACGGCCTCAAGGGCCGCCGGGCGGCGTATATCGAAAACGGCTCCTGGGCCCCCACCAGCGCCCGGGGGATGCAGAAGCTGCTGGAGCCCCTGAACTGGGAGACGGCGGCGGACACCGTGACCCTCCGCTCCGCCCTGCGCCAGGGACAGCAGGAGGACCTGGAGCGCATGGCCATGCAGCTGGTCGAAAGCGTGAAGGCGTAATATATTGTCGAAAATCAGCAACATATGATGCAAAAGCGGTCACACCGCCTCACGGAGACGGTGTGACCGCTTGATTTATGCGCTGTGCTCTATGCCCTCAGGCGCAGCTCAGTTCTGCTGTTCCCTGATGGCAGCCTGTGCGGCGGGCGGTGCGGCTGTAAGCGCTGCCAAGGGGAACACAACGACAGCGGCATGAACAAAATAAGCAGCCGTAGTGCAGGGGACAGCACAATGCGCTAACCATCAAGAGGTTCATATATAAGGGCTGGACGGATGCGGCGCACCTCCACGCGGGTGACATTCTCGTCCTGGTCAACGGCGAGTACGTCTTCGTCGAAAAAATCCAATACGAGCTGCCGATTTATAAATAATATTTCGAAAAGCGGCTCATGATATGATCCACGAAACTCTGTGAATGCCCCCTGCTTTCTTGCGAAAACAGGAGCTATAGCAAGTGCTCTGATCCAAAATAGGCAAAAAATAACGGTCACACCGCCTCACGGAGACGGTGTGACCGCTTGATTTATGCGTTGTGCTCTATGCCCTCAGGCGCAGCTCAGTTCTGCTGCTCCTTGATAGCAGCCTGTGCGGCGGCCAGACGGGCGATGGGCACACGGAAGGGGGAGCAGGACACATAGTCCAGGCCCACCTTGTGGCAGAACTCCACGCTGCTGGGATCGCCGCCGTGCTCGCCGCAGATGCCCAGGTGCAGGTCGGGACGGGTCTCGCGGCCCATCTTGGCAGCCATCTTCACCAGCTTGCCCACGCCAACCTGGTCCAGCTTGGCAAAGGGGTCGTTCTCATAGATCTTCTTGTCATAGTAAGCGCCCAGGAACTTACCGGCGTCGTCGCGGCTGAAGCCGAAGGTCATCTGGGTCAGGTCGTTGGTACCGAAGGAGAAGAACTCGGCCTCGGTGGCGATCTCGTCGGCGGTCAGGGCCGCGCGGGGGATCTCGATCATGGTGCCCACCAGGTACTTCATCTTCATACCGGCGGCGGCCAGCTCCTCGTCAGCGGTCTTGACCACGACGTTCTTGACATACTTCAGCTCCTTCACCTCGCCCACCAGGGGGATCATGATCTCGGGAACCATGTTCCACTCGGGGTGACGCTTCTGCACGTTGATGGCAGCCCGGATCACGGCACGGGTCTGCATCACGGCGATCTCGGGGAAGGTCACGGCCAGACGGCAGCCGCGGTGGCCCATCATGGGGTTGAACTCATGCAGGGAGGCGATGATGGCCTTGATCTCGGCCACGGTCTTGCCCATATCCTTGGCCAGCAGCCCGATGTCGGCCTCCTCGGTGGGAACGAACTCGTGCAGAGGGGGATCCAGGAAGCGGATGGTAACGGGGCAGCCCTCCATGGCCTCATAGATGCCCTCGAAGTCGCCCTGCTGCATGGGCAGGAGCTTGGCCAGGGCCTTCTCGCGCTGCTCCACGGTGTCGGAGCAGATCATCTCACGGATGGCGGCGATGCGGTCGCTCTCGAAGAACATATGCTCGGTGCGGCACAGGCCGATGCCCTGAGCGCCCAGCTCACGGGCCTTGGCGGCGTCGTGGGGGGTGTCGGCATTGGTGCGGACCTGCAGCCGGCGATACTTATCGGCCCAGGCCATGATGCGGCCGAAGTCGCCGCCCACGCTGGCGTCCACGGTGGGCATAGCGCCGTCGTAGATGTTGCCGGTGGAGCCGTCCAGGCTCAGCCAGTCGCCCTCGTGATAGGTCTTACCGGCCAGGGTGAACTGCTTGTTCTCCTCGTCCATGACGATGGCGCCGCAGCCGGAGACGCAGCACTTGCCCATGCCGCGGGCCACAACGGCGGCGTGAGAGGTCATGCCGCCGCGAACGGTCAGAATGCCCTGAGCGGCCTTCATGCCCTCGATATCCTCGGGAGAGGTCTCCAGACGGACCAGGACCACCTTCTCGCCCCGGGCAGCCCATTCCTTGGCGTCCTCGGCGGAGTAGACGATCTTGCCGCAGGCGGCGCCGGGAGAGGCGGGCAGAGCCTTGCCCACAGGGGCGGCGGCCTTCAGAGCGGCGGGGTCAAACTGGGGATGCAGCAGGGTATCCAGGTTCCGGGGGTCGATCATGGCCACGGCCTGCTGCTCGGAGATCATGCCCTCGTCCACCAGGTCGCAGGCAATCTTCAGGGCGGCGGGAGCGGTGCGCTTGCCGTTGCGGGTCTGCAGCATATACAGCTGGCCGTGCTCCACGGTGAACTCCATATCCTGCATATCGCGATAGTGATCCTCCAGGGTCCTGCACACGTCCACGAACTGGGCATAGGCCTCGGGGAACTTCTCGGCCATCTGGTCAATGGGCATGGGGGTGCGCACGCCGGCCACCACGTCCTCGCCCTGGGCGTTGGTCAGGAACTCGCCCATGAGCTTCTTCTCGCCGGTGGCGGGGTTGCGGGTAAAGGCCACGCCGGTGCCGCAGTCGTCGCCCATGTTGCCGAAGGCCATGGACTGCACGTTGACGGCGGTGCCCCAGGAATAGGGGATGTCGTTGTCCCGGCGATACACGTTGGCGCGGGGGTTGTCCCAGCTGCGGAACACGGCCTTGATGGCGCCCAGCAGCTGCTCCTTGGGGTCAGAGGGGAAGTCCTGGCCGATCTTGGACTTGTACTCGGCCTTGAACTGACCGGCCAGCTCCTTCAGATCCTCGGCGGTGAGCTCCACGTCCTGGGTGACGCCCTTCTTCTCCTTCATCTCGTCGATGAGCTGCTCGAAATACTTCTTGCCCACCTCCATGACCACGTCGGAGTACATCTGGATGAAGCGGCGATAGCAGTCCCAGGCCCAGCGGGGGTTGTTGGACTTCTTGGCGATAACGTCCACCACGTCCTCGTTCAGGCCCAGGTTCAGGATGGTGTCCATCATGCCGGGCATGGAGGCCCGGGCGCCGGAGCGGACGGAGACCAGCAGGGGATTCTCGTGATCGCCGAACTTCTTACCGGTGATCTTCTCCATCTTCTCGATGTATTCCATGATCTCGGCCATGATGGCGTCGTTGATCTGGCGGCCATCCTCATAATACTGGGTGCAGGCCTCGGTGGTGATGGTGAAGCCCTGGGGCACGGGCAGGCCAATGTTGGTCATCTCGGCCAGATTGGCGCCCTTACCGCCCAGCAGCTCGCGCATTTTGGCGTTGCCCTCGGTAAAGAGATAGCAATACTTCTTACTCATTTAGTTCCCTCCGTATATAAAATATAGTTACGAACATCTCATTATAGGCACATCCCCCGCCAAAAGCAAGAGGATTTTCACAAAAAGGAATCTTTTTGCCATTATGGCCGAAAATTACCGGGAATATTCTCCCGACAGGAAACTATTTTTTGTGGAAAAGCCGCGCCTGCGCCTTGCGGAGGAACCCGGGGGTGTGTTATACTTATAGAATCGGTTCGTATGACCATCACAGCGGCCATGGAAGGGAGGGTGGACCATGGGGCAGCTTCTGCCGGAAAACAGCACATTGGCCCGCCGCCTGCGCCGGGCCGCCCAGGGCGGCGCATTGCCCCATGCCATCATTTTCTCCGGCAGCGGGGACCGCATGGCCGCCGCCCGCTTCGCCGCCGCCGCCATGGAGTGCCAGGCGGAGGGGGGGCGGCCCTGCCTGCAATGCCGCCAGTGCCGCAAGGTGATGGAGGACATCCACCCGGACGTGCAGACGGTGCAGGACCCCGACCACCGGGAGCTGCCGGTGGACCTGCTGCGCAGCCTGCGGCAGGACGCCTATATCCGGCCCAACGACGGGGCCGCCAAGGTGTATATCTTCCCGGACTGCGACGCCCTGAACCAGCGGGACCAGAACGTGCTGCTGAAGCTGGTGGAGGAGGGTCCGCCCTATGCGGCCTTCCTGTTCTGCGCGGAGACGGCGGCGACCCTGCTGCCCACCATCCGCTCCCGCTGCGTGGAGTGGAAGCTCCGGGGCGGGGACGAGGACGCCCGGGACGACACCGCCCGGGACCTGTGCCGGGCCTTTGCCAGCGGACAGCTGCTGCCGGTGAGCCAATACCTGGTGGGGCTGGAGAACAAGCGCCTGAAGCGGGAGCAGCTGCAGCAGCTGCTGGAGGCCGGATGGCGCGCCGCCGCCGAGGCCCTGCTGGCCGCCTATGGAAAGCCGGACCCGGCGGATATCCCCGGGGCGGAGGAGCTGCGCCGGGGCCTTACCGTCCGGCAGCTCCGGGGCCTGACGGAGCTGATGAAGCGCTATTGCCTGGAGTGCCGCTATAACGTGGGCGTGGGCCATGTGCTGGGGGCCCTGTGCGCCGAGTGGCAGGAGCTGCTGTGATAGATACCAGCTATACGGATATACGAAAGGACTTAACCATATGACAACTGTGATCAGCGTCCGCTTCCGCAGCGGATGCAAAACCTACTTCTTTGACCCCGGCGACGTGCAGGTGCAGACCGGGGACCACGTCATCGTGGAGACGGCCCAGGGCCTGGAATACGCCCAGTGTACCATGGGCAACCACCCGGTGGACGACTGCTGCGTCATCCAGCCCCTGCGGCCCATGGTCCGGGTGGCCACGGAGAACGACCGCCGGACGGCGGCCCACAACCGCGCCCGGGAAAAGGAGGCCTTCGACATCTGCCAGAAGAAGATTCTCCAGCACAAGCTGGAGATGAAGCTGGTGCGGGTGGAGTGCAGCTTCGAGGGGAACAAGATCCTGTTCTTCTTCACCGCCGACGGGCGGGTGGACTTCCGGGAGCTGGTGAAGGACCTGGCCTCCGTGTTCCGGGCCCGCATCGAGCTGCGGCAGATCGGCGTCCGGGACGAGGCCAAGATGCTGGGGGGCCTGGGCATCTGCGGCCGGCCCTTCTGCTGCGCCCAGTTCCTGGACGACTTTGTGCCGGTGTCCATCAAAATGGCCAAGACCCAGAGCCTGTCCCTGAACCCCACCAAAATCTCCGGCACCTGCGGGCGGCTGATGTGCTGCCTGAAATACGAGCAGGACGCCTATGAGGACGCCCTGAAGCGCATGCCCAAAAACGACTCCTTTGTCCAGACCCCCGACGGCCCCGGCAACGTGTGCGAGGTAAACGTGCTCCGGGAGACCATGAAGGTCCGGCTGGACGAAAAGCCGGATTCCCCCCGGTGCTATCACAACTGCGAGGTGTGCGTCCTGCGCAACGGCAAGGGAAGCCGTGACGGCATCCAGGTGCCCCAGGAGCGGCCCGAGCGGTATGTGGAGGAGCGGCCCGAGGAGGAGGTCCCCATGCCGTTGGTCATCGCGGACTTTGACCCCGACGCCCTCGCCCGGGAGGAGCGTCCTCCCCGCCGCCGGAACGACCGCCGCAGAAAGGGCGGCAGCCGTCCCCAGCAGGCCGGGGAAAAGGCCCCGGAAAAGGCCGAAAAGCCCCGCCAGACGGAGAAAAAGCGTCCGGAGGCCCCCAAGACTGACGAAAAGCCCCGCAGCCGCCGCCGCAAGTCCGGCGACCGGCCCCAGGAGGGCGGCAGCCGTCCCCAGGCGGCCAAGAATCCCCCCAAGCCCGCCACCCCCAAGCCGCCCCAGAAGCCCGCAGGCGAGGCCCAGGAGGGAGCCCAGTCCCGCCGCCGTCCCCGGCACCGGGGCGGACGCCGCAGAAGCGGCGGCAACTCCCCGGCATCGGAGGGCTGAGCCGTGGGAAAGTTTGACGGCGTGCTCATCGCCAGCGATTTTGACAACACCATGGTGTATACCGAGGGGGCCCTGCGCAGCGGCGGGCCCGTCCCGGCCATATCCCGGGAAAACCGGGACGCCATCGAGTATTTTATGGCCCAGGGCGGGACATTTTCCGTGGCCACCGGCCGGGCCCTGCCCTCCTTCGCCAGCGTTATGGACGGCGTGCCCATGAACGGCCCCACGGTGCTGTTCAACGGCGCGGCCATCTACGACTTCCCGGCGGGGCGGTATCTGCGCACCGCCTTTCTGCCGGAGTGCATCCGGGATCATGTGCGGCAGCTGTCCCAGCTGATGCCGGGCCTGACCTTCGAGATTTATCACGACGACAACTCCATCCATGTGGTGAATCCCAACGAGATCACCGCCCGCCATCTGCACCTGACCCACACCCCCTCCCAGCAGATCGCCAGCCTGGACCAGGCCCCGTCGCCTATCTCCAAGCTGCTGTTCGAGGAGGAGCCCCAGCGGCTGCGGCAGCTGGAGGAGGCCATCCGGGCCCAGGACTGGAGCCGGGAATACGAGGTGGTGGCCTCCGCCGTGAACCTGCTGGAGATTACCGCCCGGGGAGCCAACAAGGGCGGCATGGTCCGCCGCCTGGCGGAGCTGCTGGGCGTGCGGCAGGAGAACGTCTGCTGCGTGGGGGACCACGCCAACGACATCCCCATGCTGGAATACGCCGGCATGGCTTTCGCCCCGGAAAACGCCATTCCGGCGGTGCACCGGGTGCCGGGGATCCACATCCTGCCGGACTGCCGGGAAAACGCCATGGCCGCCATGATCGAAATTCTGGACCGGTGCTATTCGTAAAGGAGAAATCACCATGGAAAACACCCTGACTCTGTATGTGCGCTATCTGGCCAAGCCCGGCTGCCGGGAGACCTTCCTGCGCCAGCTGACCACCCATGGCATCATCGACGCCATCCGCCGGGAGGACGGCTGCCTGCGGTATGACTATTTCCTGTCTGTCCAGAATGCCGACGAGATCCTCCTGGTGGAGCAGTGGCAGACGGAGGAGAAGCAGCAGGCCCACCTGCGGGCCCCCCACATGGACCAGCTGCGCCGGCTGAAAAGCGAGTATGTGGCCGACGCCCGACTGGGCCGGGTCCGCCTGGATTGAGAGGCCCCCTATGCTGTTTGACACCCACGCCCACTATGACGACGACCAGTTCGACGGCGACCGGGAGACCCTGCTGGCCTCCCTGCCGGAGCAGGGCGTCGGCCTGGTGGTGAATCCCGGCTGCACCGTGGCGTCCTCCCGGACGGCGGTGGAGCTGGCCCGCCGCTTCCCCCATGTCTACGCCGCCGTGGGCATCCATCCGGAAAACTGCGGCGATTTCCGCCCGGAGGACCTGGACGCCATCCGCGCTCTGGCCCGGGAGGACAAGGTGGTGGCCATCGGCGAGATCGGCCTGGACTACTACTGGCCGGAAAATCCCCCCCGCCCCCTGCAGCAGCAGGTGCTGCGCAGCCAGCTGGCCCTGGCCCAGGAGCTGTCGCTGCCGGTGATCATCCACGACCGGGACGCCCACGCCGACACCATGGCCATCGTCCGGGAATTTCCCGGCCTGCGGGGGGTGTTCCACTGCTTCGCCGGGTCCGTGGAAATGGCCCGGGAGCTGGTGGATATGGGGTGGTACCTGTCCTTCAACGGGGCGGCCACCTTCAAAAACGCCCGGAAGGCCCCGGAGGTCATCCAGGCCGTACCCATGGACCGGCTGATGATCGAAACGGACGCCCCCTACCTGACCCCGGTGCCCTACCGGGGCCGCCGCAATGACTCCACCTATGTGCACCTGGTGGCCGAGAGGATCGCCCAGCTGCGGGACATGACCCCTCAGGAGGTGGAGCAGGCCACCTGGGAAAACGGAAAGCGCTTCTTCGGAATCTGATATTGAGACTGCCCAAAAAGGGCAAAGCCCTTTTGGGGCAAAAGGCTCGCACTTGATTTGCCGCCTGCGGGCGGCAAACTCTGCGAGGCTTTTCTTGAAAAACGGAAAGCTCGGTATTGCCGGGCTTTTTCTTTTGATGAAAAAGTTTCACATCAATAAATTTATATCGCAGAATCGTATAGACATTTTGCACAAAACGCCCGAAACCGCCGTATGAATACCCACAAAGGCCGCTGGATCAGCCTGATTTTTGTGACATAATTCACAAAGTTCTGCATAAAATGGGGCTGTGATTTTGACTGAGGCGAAAGGGCGCAGCCCGGAAAGGAGGGGAAATCCGTAAGAAATCAATCAAGGAAGCTGTGCCGATTGACAAGATAACGTTAAGAATCCTGTATATTGCTTTACACAAGAAAACAGTCATGGTAAAGTGACCATAGCCCCCTTCCGGACAAAGCGGGACATCCATATGAGTAAGGAGAGAAAGCAATGGAAGAAAGAAAAGGCTTTGGGTCCAATTTTGGATTCCTCATGGCGGCCATCGGCTCAGCCGTCGGCCTGGGCAACATCTGGGGCTTCCCCAATAAGATGGGCGCCAACGGCGGCTTCACATTCCTCATCATCTATCTGATCCTGGCGGCGTGCTGCGGCTTCATCGTTATGATGGGCGAGCTGGCCCTGGGCCGCAAGACCGGCCGGGGCGCCATCGGCGCTTACAAGGTCCTGTCCAAGAGGTTCAAGTGGCTGGGCTGGCTGGGCGTTCTGTCGGCGTTCCTGATCCTGGGCTTCTACTGCGCCCTGGGCGGCTACTGCCTGAAGTATGTGACCCTGAACGTGGGCAACCTGTTCCATGCCGGCTTCGGCACCGGCACCCTGGACGGCGCCGGCGTGTTCGGCGCCCTGATGGCCAACCAGGGCGAGGCCGTGATCTACGGTCTGATCTTCGTGGCCCTGACCATGATCATCGTTATGGGCGGCGTCGGCGGCGGTATCGAAAAGGTCTGCTCCGTGGGTATGCCCGCTCTGTTCGTGATGCTGGTGATCTGCATCATCCGTTCCTGCACCCTGGAGGGCGCGTCAGAGGGTCTGAAGTATATGTTCGTCCCCGGCTGGGCTCTGGCCAACGGCGTCATCAAGGAAGCGCCTGACTTCTTCTCTGTAGTATCCACAGCAGGCGGCCAGATGTTCTTCTCCCTGTCTCTGGGTATGGCGGCCATGATCACCTACGGCTCCTATCTGGATAAGAAGGAGAACCTGCAGAAAAACGCCATCATCATCGTGGTGATGGATACCCTGGTGGCCCTGATGGCCGGTCTGTGCGTGATCCCCGGCCGTTTCGCCCTGGACCCCACCGGCAACCTGGGCGGCCCCTCCCTGCTGTTCGTCACCATGCAGAACGTGTTCGACCGCATGGGCGCTGCAGGCCCCATCTTCGGCATCCTGTTCTACCTGCTGGTGGTGTTTGCCGCCGTCTCCTCCTCCATCTCCCTGCTGGAGGCCGTTGTGGCCCACTTTGTGGATAAGGCCCGGGACGAGGGCAAGGGCGACAAGCGCAAGCTCTATTCCCTCATCGGCGCCATCGGCGCCGGCATCCTGTGCGTCATCGTCTGCCTGGACGCTCTGGGCAACGCCGGTATCTCCCCGGCCGACATTCTGGGCATGCGTGTGGATCCCTCCGACGAGGTGCCCACCTGGAGCGCCGACTGGCTGGACTTCTTTGACTGCATCGCCGAGGGCATTCTGATGCCTCTGGGCGCGCTGCTGATGAGCATTATGTACGGCTGGGAGCTCGGGCCCGAGGTAGTCCACGCCGAGGCCACCCGTGAGGGGCAGAAATTCGGAGCCTACGGCTGGTTCAGGATCTGCATCAAGTACATTACCCCCCTGGCCATGCTGCTGGTGCTGTACGGCCAGATCAAGGAGTTCTTCTTCTAAGCAATACATATTCCTGATATAAGCGTTATTTCCGATACCGGGGCAGCTGCCCCGGTATCGGATTTTTTTGCGTTCCAAGGATTTTCCATAATTCGCGCCAATCCTTTGTGAAAAAGGTAAAAAGGCGAGTTCACAATTTGTTAAAATAATGGAAAGTATCGCTAAGAACTTGACAAAACGTGCTGTTTGCGAGTAAGATGAAGGCACCAAATCTGAGGAGGTAAATCACTCTAATGGAAAAGAAAGGTACCAAGATAGCGTATTTTATTGCGCTGGCGATCGTTGTAATCGCACTGGTCATCGCGAAGGTTACCAACGATGGCAGCGGCTTCGTCGCCACCGGTTGGGCCCTGTTCCCCCCGGTCGTGGCCATTGCCCTGGCCCTGATCAGCAAGGAAGTGTATTCTTCCCTGTTCCTGGGCTGCCTGGCCGGCGCCCTGCTGCTGGCGAACTTTGACCCCTGGCAGATGGTCGTGAATTTTGTCGGCGCCGGTGAGGGCGTGGGCATGATCAACGCCATCGACATCTCCATCCTGATCTTCCTGGTGATGCTGGGCATCATGGTGGATCTGATGAACAAGGCCGGTGGCTCCGCCGCCTTCGGCCGCTGGGCCACCAAGGCCGTGAAGACCCGCTGCGGCGCGCAGCTGATGACCATGCTGCTGGGCGTGCTGATCTTCATCGACGACTATTTCAACTGCCTGACCGTGGGCGCCGTTATGCGTCCCGTCACCGAGAGCCACAAAATCTCCCGGGCAAAGCTGGCCTACGTCATTGATGCCACCGCCGCCCCCGTTTGCATGCTGGCCCCCGTGTCCTCCTGGGCTGCCGCCGTTGCCTCCTATGTGCCCGATGGCTTCCCCGGCTCCCGCATCAGCATGTTCCTGAGCCAGATTCCCTGGAACTACTACTGCATCCTGACCCTGATCATGGTCATCACCATCTCCGTGCTGAACATTGACTACGGCCCCATGCTGACCCATGAGTACAATGCCCAGGTGAAGGACGATCTGTTCACCACCCCCGAGCGTCCCTTCGAAGGCGCCGACGACTATGAGGAAGGCGAGAAGCACTCCTCCGTGCTGGATCTGCTGCTGCCCGTTATCGTGCTGATCGGTATGTGCATTGTCGGCCTGATCTGGACCGGCGGTGTGTTTGACCCCGAAAGCGAGAACTATCAGAACTTCGTCATGGCCTTCTCCGACGCTTCCGCCGGTCCCGGCCTGTGCCTGGGCTCCATCGTGGCCCTGGTGTTCACCTTCATCTATTACTGGCTGCGGGGCCTCATCGGCTTCACCAAGTCCATGGAGTCCATCCCCAACGGCTTCATCCAGATGATCTCCCCCATTCTGATCCTGTGCTTTGCCTGGACCCTGTGCGGTCTGTGCCGTGACAATGGCCTGATGGTGGGCGACTTCGTCGGCGGCATTATGGAAGGCACCGGCAGCCTGGCCAAGTTCCTGCCTGCCGTGATCTTCATCGTGGCCTGCTTCATCGGCTTCGCCACCGGTACCTCCTGGGGTACCATCGGCATCATGGTCCCCCTGGTCTGCGCCGTGTTTGACTGGTATGATCAGTCCACCCTGCTGTCCATCGGCCTGGCTGCCTCCTGCGCCGGCGGTGTGTGCGGCGACCACCTGTCCCCCATCTCCGACACCACCATCATGGCTTCCGCCGGTGCCCACTGCTTCCACCTGAACCACGTGGCCACCCAGATCCCCTATGGCGTCACCGTGGCTGCCGTGTCCTTCGTCAGCTTCATCATCGCCGGTCTGGTGCAGAACGTTGTGGTCTGCATGATCATCGCCATCGTCCTGATGATCGGCACCCTGCTGGTGATCAAGGCTGTCACCGCCAAGAAGCACCAGGGTATCTTCCAGGAAATGGCTGCTGCCGACAAGGCTCTGGCCAACAAGTAATCGCCTCACTCCATAAAAAAAACAGGTCCGCTGGAGCGGACCTGTTTTTTTGCGCATTTTTCCGCCGGGGCTGTCCCCCAGCAGATTTTTGTGGTATAATGCCCTTATTCCCAGGTTTTCCACACGTCGGGGCAGTAGCCCACGGTGGCCTGGCGGCCGTTGCGGACGATGGGCGCCCGGAACAGCCAGGGGTTTTCCAGCAGCTTCTCCGCCGCCGCCTGGGGCAGAAGATAGTCAATCCCCAGCTCCCGGTAGTCGGGGCTGTCCCGGTCCACCAGGGCGTCATAGCCCACGGCGGCCCGGATGCTGCGGTACTCCCCGGGGGACAGGCCCTTGCTGTCCAGGTCGATGTACTGGTATTTGATGCGGCGCTCCTTGAACCAGCGCTCCGCCTTCTTGGTGTCGAAGGACTTGCGGGCCCCGAAAATCTGAATGTTCATGGCATACTCCTTATAAATTCAAGAAATGGAGGTCTTACGGATGACGGAATGGATCGAAAAGCTGCGGCAGTGGATGGCGGAATCGGACAACATGGTGTTTTTCGGCGGGGCCGGAGTGTCCACGGAGTCCGGAATCCCGGATTTCCGCAGTGTGGACGGCCTGTATCACCAGAAGTTCCAATACCCGCCGGAAACCATCCTCAGCCACAGCTTCTATGTCCGCCACAAGGCGGAGTTTTACGACTTTTACCGGGCCAAGATGCTGGCCCCCTGGGCCCAGCCCAACGCCGCCCACCGGAAGCTGGCCCAGTGGGAGCAGGAGGGGAAGCTGAAGGCCGTGATCACCCAGAACATCGACGGCCTGCACCAGAAGGCGGGAAGCCGCCAGGTGCTGGAGCTGCACGGCAGTGTTCTGCGGAACTATTGCGAAAAATGCGGGGCCTTTTACGGCCTGGACACCATCCTGCATTCCACCGGCGTTCCCAGGTGCCCCGCCTGCGGCGGGGACATCAAGCCCGATGTGGTGCTGTATGAGGAGAGCCTGGACCAGGACGTGCTGGCCAGGGCCGTCCACTATATCCGCCAGGCGGACCTGATGATCATCGGCGGCACCTCCCTGGTGGTGTATCCGGCGGCGGGGCTGGTGCAGTATTTCCGGGGCCGCCACCTGGTGGTGGTGAACAAGGGCCAGACCGGCAGCGGTGTGGGAGCGGACCTGACCATCGACGGCCCCATCGGCGAGATATTCGCACAGTTGTAATATAGTATAGCACAGCTTTGCCCGGTTTTCAATTCCGCGGCAGGGGAGGGCCTCTGCCGCGGAATTTTTGCATAATTGCTCATTGAATCCTGCATATTGGTAGAAATATTTTCATTCTGCGTATTGGTTTTGCAAGTTTATCGTGTTAGAATTGCAAAAACGCTCACATTGACCGGCAGCTCTATGAAAAATATGATGTGAAGCGGGGACTGCGGGACGCCACGGGCCGGGGCGTCCTCACCAGCCTCACCCGCATATCCGAGGTAAAGGGCTGCACCGTGGACGGTCAGGACACCATCCCATGCCCCGGTGTGCTGTACTACCGGGGCTATGACGTCCGGGACCTGGAGGCCCGGGCCCTGGACGCGGCGCTGATCCTCCACGCCGACCACGGCAGCAACAACTCCACCTTCACCAACCATGTACCACCTCCACCGGCACCGACACCTATTCCGCCATGACGGCCTCCCTGTGCTCCCTGAAGGATCCCCGCCACGGCGGAGCCAACACCAAGGTGGTGCAGATGATGGCGGACCTGCGGAGCCGGGTCCGGGACCCCGCCGACCCGGAGCAGGTGCGGCAGTATCTGACGGACCTGCTGGCAGGCCGGGCCTATGTGCCCATGGACAGAAGATAAACCGGTGATTTGTCCCTCCCGTCCGGCTCTTAAGGGCCGGACGGGTCACTTTTTTCCGTCTATATTGCGAAAAAAGCGGCTCTCTGCCCAAAGAGGAATTGACAATCGCGGCGGGAGAGGGTATCATGGTAGTACATGGCATAGGAACAAAAAATAGGATTTTGTATATAGAACAGAATCAAGGAGGCAACAATATGATCTCTATGGAAATGCTCCAGGACGCACGCCGGGTGCTGTCCCCCGTTATCAACCAGACCCCTGTGCTGCACGCGCCGGGCCTGGTGCCGGACTGCGACTTTTATCTGAAGGCGGACTGCCTGCAGAAGACGGGGGCCTTCAAGCTGCGGGGCGCGTACTATAAGATCGCCACCCTGTCCGACGAGGAGAAGCGCCGGGGCGTTATCGCCTGCTCCGCAGGCAACCATGCCCAGGGCGTGGGCTTTGCCTCCCGGGATATGAAGATCCCCGCCACCATCTGCATCCCCGCCGGGGCTCCTATCTCCAAGATCCAGGCCACCCGCAGCTATGGGGCCAACGTGGTGCTGGTGGACGGCGTGTATGACGACGCCTATGCCGAGGCCGTGCGCCTGCGGGATGAGCAGGGGCTGACCTTTATCCATCCCTTTGACGACTATCGGGTCATGGCCGGTCAGGGCACCATCGGTCTGGAGATTCTGGAGCAGCTGCCGGATGTGGACGTGATCCTGGTGCCCATCGGCGGCGGCGGACTGATCTCGGGTCTGGCCTATGCCGTGAAGCATCTGAAGCCCTCCTGCCAGGTCATCGGCGTACAGGCCGCCGGAGCCGCCAGCATGGTGGACTCCCTGGAGGCCGGGCATATTCTGACCCTGCCCAGCGTCCACACCATCGCCGACGGCATCCAGGTCAAGACCCCCGGGGACCTGACCTTTGAAATGTGCCGCCAGTATGTGGACAAGGTGGTGGCCGTCAGCGAAAACGAGATTGCCGGGGCCATCCTGTCGGTGCTGGAGAAGCAGAAGCTGGTAGCCGAGGGCGCAGGCGCCGTGGGCATCGCCGCCGCCATGTACGGCAAGGTAGACCTGCAGGGCAAGACCGTGTGCGCCCTGCTGTCCGGCGGCAATGTGGACGTGACCATGCTGGAGCGGATCATCACCCGGGGCCTGGCCAAGGCCGGGCGCACCGCCAACTTCGCCACGGTGCTGCCGGATCAGCCCAAAACCCTGGCCACTCTGCTGAACATTATGTCCGACATGGGCGTGAACGTGCTGGAGGTGAACCACGAGCGGGGCAACCTGAAGGCCCCGGTGGGCTCCTGCGTGGTGCACCTGCTGGTGGAGACCCGGGACGCCGCCCATGTGCAGGAGATATATGAGACTCTGCGTGCCCAGGGCTATCCCATCATGGAGCGGTAAAGTGAAAATGCCCGAAGGGGCTTGCTATAACGAAAAATCCCGGTGCTTCGGCACTGGGATTTTTTGGTCTTTTCAAAAATTTTTCCTGCCCCTATTGACAACGTAACACTGTTATGCTATTATCGTAACAGTGTTACGGAACATTGTTACGCAACGCCGCACGATAATCTTTTGACGGATGGGAGGAAGGGTATGGACGAGGAGTTGATTTCCAAGAAGGAGCTGCTGGAGACGTTCGGCATCTCCTACGGGGCCCTGTATCGGTGGAAGCGGATGGGACTGATCCCGGAGGCGTGGTTTCTGCGCCGCTCCACTTCCACCGGACAGGAGACATTTTTCCGCCGGGACCAGATCTGCCAGCGGATCCGGCTGATCCTGGACAACAAGGAGCACCAGACGCTGGACGAGCTGGCGGCCAGCCTGGCGGAAAAGCACCAGACGGTGCTGGCCCGGCGAAAGCTCATCATCGAAACGGCCTATGGCCGCAGGGAATTTCCCCTGGAGGAGGTCCGCAGCGCCGTGGTGGCGGAGGGGACGCACCAGGAGGACGTACTGCAACTATTAAGGGAGGTCACATTATGAACGACATCATGGATATGAAAATTTCCGGCAGCAGCGCCATGCCCGGCGGCGAATACCGCACGGTTTCCATCAGCGGATCGGGCAAGGTCCAGGGCAGCCTGCGCTGCGAGAGCCTGCGCTGCTCCGGCAGCGCCAGGGTCCAGGGAGACGTGGACTGCGCCGGGGAGATCCGGTGCAGCGGCAGCAGCCGTGTTACCGGCGACATCACCTGCCAGGAGCTGGGCTGCTCCGGCTCCACCCGGTGCGAGGGCAGTCTCCGGGCCAACGGCCGGGTCCACAGCTCCGGCGCGCTGAAGTTGGACGGTAGCCTGGAGGGCGGCGAGGTAGACGTGTCCGGCGGCCTGGAGGCGGGGGAGATCCGCTGCGGACGGCTGCACTGTTCCGGCGGGGCCAGGGTGTCCGGCGGCGTGGAGGCAGAAAGCGCCCATCTCACCGGCAGCGCCGTGATCCAGGGGTTGCTGAACGCCGAAACCGTGGAGATCTCCGCCAGTCGGGGCATCCGCATCGGCAGCATCGGCGGCAGCAGCATCCGCATCTATAAGCCCACCCAGGTCTCCCTGCTGGGCCTGTTCCATGGCAGCGTCTCCTGCGCCCAGGTGGGGGACATCGAGGGCGACGACGTGGACCTGGAATACACCCAGGCCGACGTGGTCCGGGGCCGCCGGGTCCGCATCGGCGAGGGCTGCTCCATCGGACGGGTGGAGTACAGCGAGAGCCTGGACGCCTGGGACGGAACCGTGGGCGAAAGCGTCTGCACCGGTGAAGGCGCCCAGTGATATGGAGCTTCTGTACGCGGATAAGCGCATCGCCGTGGCGGTGAAGCCCCCGGGGGTCCTCAGCACCGACGAGCCCGGCGGCATGCCGGAGCTGCTGCGGGCCCAGCTGGGCACCCCCTGCATCCGGACGGTGCACCGGCTGGACGCCGCCACCGGCGGGGTCATGGTGTTTGCCCGGTCCGCCGCCGCGGCCTCCATCCTGTCCGGCCAGGTCCGGGACCACCGGTTCCGGAAAATCTATCTGGCGGTGGTCCGGGGTGACCCGGGACAAGGCGGGATATGGCGGGACATGCTTGGGAGAGACCCGGTACGCCGGGTGACATATATCGCCCGGGAGCCGGGGAAGGACGTCCGCCCGGCGGAGCTGTCCTATGAGACGCTGGCCGTCCGGGAGGGGCTGTCCCTGGTGCGGGTGACCCTGCACACCGGCCGCACCCACCAGATCCGGGTGCAGTTCGCCGGGCGGGGCTTCCCCCTGGTGGGGGACCGGAAATACGGCGGGGCCGGAGACGGCGAGGCCCTGGCCCTGTGGGCCTGGCGGCTGGGCTTTACCCATCCGGAGACGGGCCGGGATATGGTGTTCACCCACCAGCCCCCGGCGGCCTGGCCCTGGGCCCTGTTTCCCCTGCCGGAAACGGGAAAATAAGGCAGAAAAGCGCTCGGAGCACTTGGCTCCGGGCGCTTGAGACTGTCAAAAAAGGGCTTCGCCTTTTTTGACAAAAGGCTTGCAGTCAGCCGCGCGCAGAATTTGTTCGCCGAAAGCGAACAAATTCCACACTTGCAGACTGAGAAGTGTTTTCACCCAGACCGGCCAGCACGGCTCCGATGTTCCCGTCGATGCAGATGGACTGCTTCTGAATCTCCCGGGGGGCGGCGGCCTGGCCCAGATTCAGGCAGGCATACACCGCCCGGGGGTTGGCGGCGGTCATCCGCCAGAAGGGATACTTGATGATCACCGGGGTGTTGTACCCCACCCCCAGCTCCAGAAATAGGAGCTTCTGCCCCCGGCGGGCGCGGAGGAATCTTTCATACCGCTCCGCCGCCCGGTGCCAGCCCTCATCCTCCGCGAAGCGGTCGTCACAGCGGAGGTTCATGGCCATGGGCCTGCCGCAGCCGGTCAGCGGGACAGGAGCCGGTGGTAAATTTCGTTGTCCTGGTCTTTGAAAACATTGAAGATCACCTTCTTTACGCTGGTGTTTCCGGCCAGAAAGTCCCGGACGGTTTTCACGGCGATCTGGGCCGCCGGTTGGTTGGGGAAGCGGAAGATCCCCGTGGTGATGTCCCCCTGCCACACATACAGCCCCGGCTGCACCGGGGTCAGGTCCGCCAGGTCGGTGATGCCCCGGGTGGCGGTCTGGTACTGGCCCTTCACGATGGGGTTCCGGATGCACATCTCCTTGGCGGCCATGTTGTTCTCAAAGACAGCCTTGCCGTGGAGCCGGATCCAGGCGTACTCCGGGCTGGAGACGGAAATCTCGATCTCGGGATTTGCCTGCATGTCCTTGTACACGTCCTTCTGGTTGTTGGTGCAGAACCAGAGCTTGCCCTCCAGCTCGCCGGCAAACATAAAGGGGCGGCACTTGGCCTTGCCGTCCCGGCCCACAGTGGCCAGATACTGCACGGGATTGGCATTCAGAAATGCAACGACTTTGTTCATGATATTTACCTCCAGGGTGATTTTTTCGAAGGGGTGTTTCCTCTTGATGATCCAATTGTAGCAGTGACTTTTCGGTAACCAAGGGTACCCGGAGGTAACCATTGCCCATTTTACTGGGGTTTCGGCGATAAATTTTTTTGCCCGGATCTTTAGACTCCCTTGTTCAGCTCTGCGGCCTGGGCGATGGCCTGGGCCACCTGCCGGGTGTGGCCGCTGGCGGAATAGTAAACCACCAGGGTTTTGCCGGTCTGGGGCTCCTCCGGCGCGGCGGGGTCCTGGACGGGAGTTTCGGCCGGGGTCTGGGGATCGTCCTTGGGGACCTCCGGGGTGGTGCTGCCGCAGGCGGCAAGGCCCAGCACCAGCGCCAGGCTCAGAAGTAAAGCGGTCAGTTTTTTCATGGTGGTATCATCCTTTCTGTGTTTTTCCGGTTGCGCAGGAGGGAGTCCTGTGCTATGATCCGGTTGTTCCTTCCGGTTGATACGGTCGATTATAATAACCGGTTGCTGCAACCGGTCAAGAGCTTTCATGTGAAAATATTTGAACATTCTGTAAATTGCGAGGGAGTCTGTTATGCTGCACACCATGATGCAGGCCTGCAAGGAGACCAACATGACCTATCAGGCCCTGAAATTTTACTGCAACCAGGGGCTTGTCCCCAACGTCAAGCGGGACAAAAACAACCGCCGGGTGTTTGATGACCGGGACATCGCCTGGATCAGCAGCCTGATCTGCCTGAAAAAGTGCGGCATGAGCATTCAGGAGATGAAGGAATATCTGTCCCTGTGCCTGATGGGAGAGTCAACGATCCCCCAGCGCAAGGAGATGCTGGCCCGGAAGCAGGAGGAGCTGCGCCGCTCCATCCGGGAGCTGGAGGACGGCGTGGCCTATATCGACTGGAAGCAGAATTTCTATGACGAAATTCTCTCCGGCCAGCGCCCCTATGAGAGCAACGTGATCTGCGAGAAGGAGTAAGCGCCCCTCCCGGCAGCTGCCCATACCATAAACAAGCCGAGACTTCCGAAGAAGCCTCGGCTTGTTTATTCAGAGCATGTCCTTGGAAAGCAGGACCACCGTCTCCATATGTGCATCATTGTCCAAACTCAAACACATATCTTCCGCAATGATTGGGAGCTTGAACTTGATGGACTTGAGCCACTGACCGTTGGGCTGCCGTTCCTCATAAATCTGGACTTCGGAAAGCAGCGATTCCATAAGCTGCCGCTTTTCCTGATCGTCCATGACGGAATAGAGCTTATCAAAGAAAATCAGCACCTTGTAGATGTTGTCGCCCGTCAGCTTTTCCGCCTCAATCGCCATCTTCTTGGCTCTGGCAGCAACGAGCTGGTTTTCCGCATCTTCGATCTTATCATACATCTTGTAAAGCCGGTCATCAAGGTCTGCTTTGCGTTTGATGTAGTGCTTATCATCCGGGTCGAGGGAATCAATCTCATCCATCAGCCGTGCCTTTACGGAATAGCCCTGGCGAAGCTGCTTTTCATGCGCCGCGATCTCCTGCTCAATGGCAGAGGTATCCACCTTCATGCTGATCTTTTCCTGCATCATGGCGGCGAACTTCGGATTGCTTACCAGCTTGACGATGACCTCTGCAACGGCGCTGTCCAGCAATTCTTCATTGATCTGCTTCTTATAGTCGCATTTATGTCCATGGGTCATCGTGCGGTGCTTGCAGCCGTAGTAATAAAAATCCTTGTATTTTGTGCCGTCTGCTTTATGCTTGATGCTTTTGTTTCCATACATTCCTACGCCGCAAACCGGGCATTTCACAATACCGGACAGCAGATGTATTTTTGTATCCTTGCCCCTGTTGACGCGTTCGTATTTTTCCGCTTGCGCCAGCAGCTTGACCTGCGCCTCGTGCCATAGTTCTTCGGAAACGATTCCCTCATGCAGGCCATCCACCAGCAAATAGTCATCCTGCTCCACCAGCCGGTAATCATTTCGGGTGCCATGCACCTTTTCCGTCCGACGTCTGCCATAGGCGATTTTCCCGCAGTATACCGGATTTTTTAGAATCCTGCGGATCAACGCAGAATCAAACAGGGGATTTTTCCCGTTTTGCCTTTGGATTTTGTGAATCCCGTGGGTTGCAAGGTATTTTGCAAGACCATTTGCGCCGGTATCCGTATGCACATACTGGTCAAAAATCACGCGGATCGCCGCTGCTTCTTCCTCATTGATGAAAAGTTGTCCTTTTTCCAGCTTATAGCCATAAGGCGCAAAACCGCCGTTCCATTTCCCTTCACGGGCTTTTTGGATTCTGCCCTCCATCGTCTGCACACGGATATTTTCACGCTCAATTTCAGCCACAGCCGAAAGAACGGAAATCATCAGCTTTCCCGCATCCTTGGAGGAATCGATCCCATCCTCCACACAAATCAGATTGACACCGAAATCCTGCATCACCTGCAAGGTGGACAGCACATCCGCCGCATTTCTGCCGAAACGGGAGAGTTTGAACACCAGCACATAGGACACGCCGTCTTTACCGGACTTGATATCCTCCATCATGCGGTTAAATTCTACACGCCCTTCAATGGACTTGCCGGATTTACCGGCATCCTCGTATTCGCCCATGATCTCATAGTCATTGAACTCGGCATAGGCTTTCATTCTGGATTTCTGGGCATCCAGAGAATATCCGTCAATCTGCATGGCGGTGGACACGCGCGTATAGATATAGACTTTTACCTTTTCTTTTTTCATCGCATCTTCTCCACCCCAGCTTACTTTTTATCTGTTTTCTGCTCCAACAGCTTGATGGTATCCAAATAATCCTGCTCCACTTCGCTGAGGGTGCGGGTTTTGTATTTTCTGTACTCGCCGGTTGCCTTGTCAATAGCCTGCTTATGGCTGACACTTCCGTTGCCAATCAGCAGCTGCTCTCCGCTCATAGTCAAAATCCGATCAAGATGCTCCGACCAGTCCTGCATGGTCATTGCCTGCTCTCGCTCTGCCTGTCGTTCCGCAAAATCCAGATAGCCGGACACAAGCTGTCCCATAGCACGAAGCTCTTTCTCGTTCAGATAGTTCTTGGCAACTACCGCCTCTTTCAGCGTGGGCTGATTGCCCGCAAAGGTGGTCAAGCCCATAAATTCTTTCTCCGCATCGGCGCGTGTGTAAACGACCTCCGCCGCGGTTTGCCCATGAATGGCATAATGAATTTTATTTTGGACTTTCTTGAAAAACTGAATGGAGATTTCCGCTCTTGGGTCATAGTCAATGCTGGTGGCGTAGATTTCAAGCACCTGTCGATAAAACACCTTTTCGGAAGCGCGGATATCGCGGATACGCTCCAGCAGCTCCTTGAAGTATCCGCCGCCGCCCAGATTTTTCAGGCGCTCATCATCCAGAGCAAAGCCTTTTCGCATATACTCCTTCAAAATTCCTGTTGCCCAAATACGAAACTGCACGCCGCGCTGAGATTTCACACGGTAGCCGATAGAAATGATAACATCAAGATTATAGTAATCCACCTGATAGGTCTTACCGTCAGCGGCAGTTGTTGCAAAATTTGCAACAACTGCTTCTCGCTTCAATTCGCCCTCAGTGAAAATGTTCTTGATATGTCTGGAAATGGTAGACTTGTCTCTCTGAAACAGCTCCGCCATCTGGTCAATGGACAGCCAAACGGTATCTCCATCAAAGGTCGTTTCGATCCTTGTCAAGCCATCCTCTGTGGTATAAATCATCATTTCAGAATTATTCTGCTCATTCTCCCAGCGCTCCATGGTTACTTCACCTCGTTTTCTGCCATTGCAGGAGCTTTTGCTCCTGCAATGGCGGTTTGGACACTTATTTCATGATAATTATATCATGCCGCTTTCACGGGTTCAATATCGTTTTCATGAATCATCTCATCTGCCCCGTCTTTTTCAGGCACGGCTTCCTCTATGACGAGATCGGGCAGCGCGTCAAGATTCAGAACCACGGCATACTTTTCAGTCAAATTTGCCAGCAAAGCGGCGAAGCCGCTCCATTCATCTACCATAGGCACTCTCCCTCTCTTTCTCCGTTCTGTGTGTATATGCCGCCAGCACTTCCTGCGGAATACGATCCAGCACGGCGACGGCATCCTCATAATCCCGATGCAGCTTGGCGTCAGCCAGCTTTTTCAAGGTGCTTTCCTGCGTGGCTTTGTCCAGCGACTGCTCCAACTGCTCCGTTTTCTTTTTCAGCTTTTTATTTTCGGCAGTCGTGACCGTGAACGCCGTATTGTACTTTTTCAGTGTCGTGTGCATCTGCTCCACAGCAGGAATATACTTGTCCAAAAAAGCGCCGATTTCTGCTGCTTTCCCCTTGACATTGAACGCATTGACGCCTGAAAGCAATTCTTCCAGCTTGGCCTTCTGCTTGGTCAGGCGGGTCATTTCCTTGAATACCCGCGGTGGGATGTGGTCGCGTCCGGTTTCACCGGCACTCTCGCCGCGCTCCAAATCGGGGTATTTCTTCACAATATGCTCCCAAAATCGGTCCTGCCACTGTGTCAGCTTCTTCTTGTTGCCGACGATTTCTTTTGCACAGAGCCGCCCGTCCTCCGTCAGTGGGACGAAAGAAAGGTGCATATGGGGCGTTTTCTCGTCCATATGCACCACAGCGGATATAATGGTTTTCTGGTCTTGGTGTTCCCGGATGAAATCCAGCGCCTCCTGAAAATAGGCTTTGATTTCAGCTTTCTTCTTACCCTTGAAGGACTCTGGCGTTGCAGTCACAAGAGCCTCCACCAGCCGCACGCTGTCCGAACGGGTGCGGCAACCGGCATCCTTGATCTGCCGTTCTGCCTCTGCCCGGTATTTTTGTTCCGGCGTAATCAGGTGAAAATTCAAGTGGCTGCGGGACGTGTCCACGTCGGGATTGCTGGCGTATTTCTCCTTGGTGCGTTCGTTGTGAGACTCGATATGCCCAATCTCTGGCCCCTTATATTTGGCAAAGCGGAGAATGGCGTACTGTGCTTTCATCGGCGCTGACCTCGCTTCACCCACACGATGTCGCAGTCCAGCACATCGGCCAGCTCCACGACCTCCTTATAGCGGATGCTCTCCCTTTGCAGCTTGGCGGACAGATTGGAAACGCTGTCAGACCAGCCATATTCGTCATGAAGAAGATCGACAACCTCCTGCATCGTAAAACCAGCGCGGACGATCTGCGCCTTGATTTCATTGCGTACATTCATATTCAAAAATCCTCCCAAATTCAGATCATGAAAAAGCGATGCCAGCACGCCATTCGGCGCATCCGCTTCGCTGTCTGGTGTAAAAATCTGTTCTGCTCAAATCCGCTGGAAACGCGGCGGTCGATGCCCTCTTCATAGGTGAGGGGTATCGACTTTACGAAGCCGTGTGGCATTTCATAAAACCGTGCAGATGCACACTTTTTCGTAATGCCGGTACGCTGTTCCGAGCAGCGCGATTCCGTGAAGCTATTTCTGTCAACGGTCAAATTCTTTGCGGATTTCACTTGTCTTGATTCACGCCCCCAAATATAGGCTCTGCCAGTCAGCATTCTTCCTATATAGCGGTATTTGGGGCAAAACGCTGCGTACATACGTACACAGCACAATCGAAGAAAAATCATCGCCAGTCCTCCGGTACGTACGTATGCTCCGAAATGTCGGAAAACCCATTTATATTGGGTCTGGCAATCGCTTCAATCCCGAAGAAGCCCCAGACCCGCCGACCGGCAGCATTGGTGATCTTGTTGCAGTATTCAAGATTGTACTTGCTTTGGTTCGCAATCACACTCTCGCTGAAGCTGCGGCGCTTTAACGGTGTCAGATTGTTTTCCTCACACCACATCCGGTAAATTTCGTACAAGTCTTTAGAGCTGATGGTACAGTCTGCTTTCAGCCGGATATAGCCCTCTGATTCCAGAAAATCAAAGACGTTGTTGTTGTCCCGTTTGACCGCCTCCCGGTTATCCTGTGTGCGCTGGCTTTCTGTGAATTTGAAGTTGTTGGCAACAAGTCGCTGCAAGCCATCAAACGCCCACAGGAAAATGCCCTCAGCCTCTGCCTTCATCTTTTCGGCAAGGTCAGGGTCATCCACCCGTCCAACAGGCTTTTCCTTGGTGGTCAGCACAAGCTGTCTGCGGTAAAAGCCGTCGCTTCGGTCATATAGCGCTTGCAGGTCGCCGTTGGAGAATGCCAGCAGGCGGGCAAACATCCATCCCTGATAGCTCTGCTTGCCCTTTCGTTCCAGATCCATCTTACCTTGGGCGGTCACGATGGACTTGACGTAGTTGGTCTGCCGCAGCGCTTCCATTCGCATATCATCATCCACACACAGCAGAATGTGTTCCAGATCCGCACGGGCAAAACGGTTTTCAGAAATTTTGCCGATGCCGCCATCCTTCATGTTGCTGCCAAGAAGCGCACCCAGCACGGCACCGATCTGTGATTTTCCTTCGCCGCCGTTTCCCTTAATCACCATCATGCGCTGCCCCTTGTTGCTGGGAATCAGGCAATAACCGATGAACTCCTGCAAGGTTGGAATGTCCTCTGTATAGAGAAGCCCATCCAGAAAGGAAAGCCACCGAACGGGAGCCGGTGCGTCAGGGCGGTATGCCACCGGCAGTCTACTCCGTACAATGGTCGGTCTGCCCTCGGTGAAACTGCCGTCCAGCTTCAAAGTGCCGTTTGCCAGATGGATTCTATCTGCCTCCGGTGCAAAGTCCTCTACATGAGCTGCCAGCTTCATCACTTCCAGAATGTTGGTGATCTTGCGGGGGATATTGTTCACGGCGCAGCACTTTAGTTCCTCATAGATTTCACCCCGAAGCGGCAGATCGTCGGTTACTCTGCCGTCCGGTGTGAAAAACGCACCATTGGCAAAGATGATTTTCCTGCTGCTCAGAAATTCATCACAGAACAGCGCCTCATTGATATTTGTGCCGTCAAACCAGATGGGCGCGTCTAAATCAGCTGATTTCCGTTTCGTCACGGGCATCCACCTCCTTTTCCGTCCGTTTCAGGCGTTCTTCCAGCCGGTCGATCATGCCGTCCTTTTGAAGCATATCCACAGTTTTCACACGAGCCTCCAGCTCCGCAAAGGTTAAAATATCTGTCAGATCCTCGATATAATCGAGCATCTGGCAGGCTTCCACAAAGCGGTCATCCACGTCCTCACAAGCTCCATATCCCTCACTCCCGCCTTGCGGCGAGAGTTCACTCATTTCGCTGCTCATCCTTTTCCCACCGAAACCGCTTTGCTGGGTTTCGGCGGGAGCCCTGAGATCATCCGGCGTTTTGGGTGCGTACTGCATCTTCCAATGCTCCAAAAGATGCAGATAATCGTACAATATCCGCTGACAATGCAGCGTCTCATTCTGGAACGCCTTTGCCAGCGGATATTTCGGCTTTCGCAGCGCTGCCGCAGCCGGGGGCATGTCCGGGTCGATTCCAAAGTCATACGCCAGCTTCTTCGCCGCGTCATAGCTGCTCAGGTTGAACAACCTTGCCACAAGGTCGATCACATCGCCGTGGGCCCCGCACCCGAAGCAGTAGAAGTAATCCTCATTCAGCTTCATACTGGGTGTACGGTCGGCGTGGAAGGGGCAGCAGACCATGCTGCCACGGTTTACTTCCAATCCGTAGTATTCGGCAGCCTCTTTTACGGAAACTCCCATCTTGATTTGTGTAAATAAATCCATACCTGTTTCCTCCTGTAAAATAATTGAACTTCGCCGTTCTACCCGATGCCGTTCCTGCCCGAGTCCTTACCCCGGCGTTGCCTCTTCCTTGGTACGCAGAATGCGGTACTTCTCCGGAAGCATATCCTCATCGGACGATCATGAAATTTTCAAGGTGCTGCGTGGTTTACGTCTAAATTTTAGTAAGAAAACAGGCTCTTTCCCGTATATCCAAGAGGTAGGAAAAGTCGGATGAAAGTAGGATTTTTCCACGCTTTGAGACAAAAACGAAAAAGCATGATATAATACAGAAAAATGGAAAAGGAGGCTGTTGTATGCAAGTCAAGCTGACAATCGGAGAGCGGTTGAAAGATTTACGAGTAGAACGAAAGCTGACCTTGGAGCAGCTTGCCGCCGAGGTGGGTATCTCGAAATCCGCACTTGGCAAATATGAATCAGATAACGGCAAGGACATCAGCCCGTACAGCATTCTGTTGCTGGCTGACTATTACGGTGTTTCCTGCGACTATCTGATGGGACAGACGGAAACAAAAAATCACCCAAACACAGCTCTGCATGAGCTGCATTTGAGTGATGCTTCGATTGATGTATTGAAAACGGGCAAGTTCAACCACCGGCTGCTGTCGGAGTTGATCTGCCACAAGGATTTCCAGCGCTTCATGCTGGATGCTGAGATTTACGTTGACCGGATCGCAGATATGCGGGTCAACGATATGAATGCCGTGCTGGAAGCCGTCCGGCAGATGGCATTGATGAAAAATGACGGTGAGGAAAATGACCTGCACCTGCGGACGCTGGAAGTGGCGCAGATTCGGGAAGATGAATATTTTGGAAGCCTGATTGCAGATGACCTGAAAGGCATCCTCCGTGATATTCGGAGTGAACACCGCCCCGATACCATGACTGCGGATGAAGTCTCCTTTGCAGAAAATATGCAGAACCAGTTGCGGGAGGCAATGAACTTTGAGGGCAGTTCCGAGGAAAAGCAAATCCGTGCGTTCATGGCAACGATTGGGCTTGATTATGACACACTCACGAAGGAAGAATTTGTCTCAATCATCAGCGGGCTTAAAAAGTCCAAGTACCTGAAAAGCCCCATCAGCCAGCGCGGGAAAACGACCATGACCCACGGCAAAGGGAAGCGGAAGAAACACTGAAACAAAGGCGGCGCTGCGGCGGGACGGGGGCTTTATATACCTCTGCCTCCTTTTCCGGCCAGTCGGATTTTGCTTCTCAAAAATCCTGCGTTTGTGACGTAGCCCGCGTCACAAAATCCGCCTGTCCTACTGCCGCAGAAAAGTGTCTGTCAACCGCTATCTGCCCGTACAGCAGATGGCGAAGCCAACCCCTTTCCCGCGTCAGCCGGAAGCAAAGGTATAACACACTAGACTTTGCAAAGCAAAATCGTGTGCCAACAGGGCGGCTCGCGCCCCTATTGGAAACCCAGCGGCAAAGAGAATATTCCCTTTGCAATCCCTCATTTCCCTCGCAGGTGTATATACAAACTGCAAAAGGCAGCTTGCATTGCCTGCTCTGAAAATGCAAAACCGCTGTAATCTCCATCCTGCGCGGGATGGGATTACAGCGGTTTTTTTCTGACGCACAGAGCAGCTTCACTCCGTATAATACTGCGCCTGTGCGTTCCAGAGCGCGTAGTATTTGCCGCCCCGATCGGCGAGCAATTCGGCGTGACTGCCCTGCTGAATGACCGCGCCCTCGTGGAACACGGCGATCTCGTCGCAGAATTTGCAGGAGGACAGGCGGTGGGAGATATAGATGGCAGTCTTATTGCCTGCGATCTCATCGAACTTACTGTAGATCTCTGCCTCGGCGATGGGGTCCAGCGCCGCCGTTGGCTCGTCGAGGATGATGAAGGGCGCGTCCTTATAGAGCGCGCGGGCAATGGCGATCTTCTGCGCCTCGCCGCCGGAAACCTCGACACCGTCCTCGGAGAGATTTTTGTAAAGCATGGTGTCCAGACCCTTTTCCATCGCTGCAAGACGGTCTGCGAAACCTGCATCGATCAGAGCCTTCTTTGCCCGGTCACGGCCATATTCCATGCTGCCCGCCACATTCGCGCCCAAAGGCTGGCAGATGAGCTGGAAATCCTGAAATACCACGGAAAATATTCCCATGTAATCGTCATAGCGGTACTTGCGGATGTCGATGCCGTTGAGCAAAATCTGCCCCTCCTGCGGGTCGTACAGGCGACACAGGAGCTTGATGAAGGTGGTCTTGCCGCTGCCGTTTTCGCCCACGATGGCAAGCCTTTTTCCGACCTTGAACCTCATATTCACATGGCGCAGCGCCCAGATGTCCGAGCCGGGATAACGGAAGGATACATCCCGAAACTCCACGTCATACTGACGATCCGACCGCTTTTCGGTGGTGAGACTCCCCTGATACATGGAATTTGGAATGTCGAGAAACGTATAGATGGCCTTGAGGAACTCAGCATTGGCCCGCATATGACTGACGGTGCTCAGTAGCAGGGCGGCGTTGCCGGAAAATGTGGTCACGGCGCTGACATACTGGGTCACGCTGCCGATGCCGAAGGCACCACCCAGCGCCTTCAAGCATACGAACACATACACAACGCCGGAGAGAACAGCGGATAGAGAGGCGGCCAGCGCCTTGCTCAGTCCCACAGTGGTTTGGGACGCCTTTGCCACGGGAGAGCCGACGCCGAAGATATTCACTGTGCGGACATAATGCTCCGCCAGTTCGCTCTGGCGGTACATTCTTCGATCCATGTCTTTTTCCTTGTCCCCCGGCTGCATGAAAACGAAGTGGCTGAACACGCGATTGCCGAAGCATACCTGCTCTGCCAGCGTGTTCCAGGCAGAATAGGCTCTGCCGACCAGCGCCGGACCAAGGCAGGTAACGGCGGCAATCAGCAGAAGGATGCCCACAAGGAAAAGCGGGTGATTGAGAGCGGTCAATTTTCCCGCCGAGGTCGGGACTTGCCGGGTGAACAGGCTCACCGTCAAGGCGGCAGCCCCTAAAATGCCGGTGATGCCTTGGACTGCCTGCGTATAGTACAGTTTGAGATGGGCAAAGCCCCAACCGGACCAGTCGGCATTCTGCCGGATCTGAGAGAACAGATCACGTGTTTCCTGCCTGTCACAGTCGGCATAATCCATCCGCAGAAATTTCTCGGTATACAGAACTTCTTTCTGTCTGTCAAGCAGTTCGCTCCGGACATTTTTCCACCTCTCCAGCACGGCCTTGAGCAGCTCTGCCGCAGCACTGACGGCTACGATCCAAAGGACCCATTTGGCCAGAATCTCCGATCTGCGAAGGGTGGATAGTTCATCGACAAGCCGGGCGGAGAGCCAGATGACCGCATAGGGCGATGCTGCCTCCACAACAGCACAGAGGATAAACGGCGTAAAGCAGCCCGGTGCGATCCGGCGCATATCTCGTGCCGCCCGGCGGTGGATGGCAAAGGTCTCCCGCAGGCTCATGCCCTCAGCTTTCTTCTTCATCCTGCACACCTCCTTCCTGATAATAGCGGCTCTGCACGGCAAATAGCTCCGCATAAGCACCGCCCTTTGCCAGTAACTCCTTGTGGGTACCCTCCTCGGCGATGCCGCCGTCTGCTATAAAGAGGATGCGGTCACAGAAGCGGGTAGACGCCAGCCGGTGGGAGATGAACACGGAGGTCTTACCCGCCGTCATATCGCTGTACTTTTGGTAAATATCGTTTTCCGCAATGGGGTCCAGCGCCGCCGTAGGCTCGTCCAGAATGAGGATGGGCCCGTTCTTATAAAGCGCTCTCGCCAGCATCAGCCGCTGGGTCTGGCCGCCGGAGAGCTGTACGCCGTCCAGATACACCTCCCGGCCAAAGTGGGTATCCACCCCTTGGGGGAATTTGGCAATAGCCTCTGTCAAGCCGGCCTGTGCAAGGCAGTGATCGACTTTTACTCTGTCGATATGCTCGGTGGTCTGGGCAACACATTCCGCAATGGTGGTATCCAAAATGGAAAACCCCTGAAATACAGCGGAAAACAGGCGGTAATACGCGCTGCGGTCAAATTCACGAATATCCTGCCCGTTTAGCAGCACGCGCCCCTCGGTGGGGTCGTAGAAGCCGCAAAGCAGCATCACCATGGTGGTCTTGCCCGCACCGTTCAAGCCCACCACCGCCAGCTTTTCGCCGGGATGGATGGTCAGGTCTATGTGTCTGAGAATATCCCTCTCCGTGCCCGGATAGTGGAAGGACACGTTCTCCAGCCGCAGCTCATACCCGTCGGCTGCGGGCGGCTGCACTCCGCCCTCAAACCGAAACGGCTCCGGAATGTTCAGATATTCCTGTATTTTGGACAGGTCGATGCTCTCCTTATGCAGTTGGCTGCACTGGGTCAGGATGCCGGTCACCCACGATGCAGCGCCGCTGACGGCTGTAAAGTAGAGCAAAAATGTCGATGCAGGCCAGCCATGTACCAGAGTTTGCCGAATCAGATACGCATACGCGATGCCGTTGCGAAGAAGCGTCAGCGCCATGTCAGCCACATTAGCCCAGAGATAAGTCCTTTCCCGGCGGGCGATGAAGGCGGAGAGTGCCTTCATGGATTTTTCCCGCAATTCCCGCAGCCAAGGGGCTAAACCAAAGACGCGGATGTCCTTGGCAAGCTGTATCTGCCGAGGCTGCGTCAGAAAATAGTGCAGTTCCTTGTCATACTGTTCCCGTTCATCCCGGTGGCGGTACTCCCACTCACTGATGTAGTGGGAAACGAAGAAGTCTGCTGCGGCGGTCAGCACCACCAGCAGGATCAAAAAGCGGCTCAAGCGGGAGAACAGCAGCAGATATACGGCAAAGCCGCCGAGATTTGCCAGCAGCTCCGTCAGCGTTCGCCAAATATGCTCCGCCGCATCGTCGTTGCCGCTGGTGGCCCGCTGCGCCTGCTCCTCCAGCTTCAGAATTTTGGAGTCGTGGACATTTGGGTAGGAGGTCTCGCCGCTTTTCCGGGAGATCATGCGGATGATGGCACAGCGAACATCGATCTCACCGGGCATCCGGATGGCATCGCAATACGCCGCAGCCCCCTGTAAGAGAAGAAGTGCCGCTGTGAAAAATCCGATAGTTGTCAGCAACTCCCCCACGGGAACGCCCTGCTCCACCCTCGTAAGAATTTCCGGTGTGACATAGAGCTGCGCCAAATCCAACGCCACTTTGATGGCCGCGACCACAACGCAAAGGAGCAGCACTCTCCTGCGCTTCTCCCAAGCGGTCCGCACCATAAAGCAGACATTTTGCCGGACGCTGTACTTCGGTTTTTCTCTGTGTTTCATGTCGTTTCACCTCACGCGCATAGCATAGCAGAAAAAATCGCCCCCGGTTGATTCCGGGGACGAATCGCTTTTTCCGGGGGATGAATTGCAGCTCTCACTCCTGCGGAAGCAGTATTTCGGTGGTGAACGCGCCGTCCTCGCTGTTGCGGCTGATGTACCCGTCCAGCCGCTCCACGATGGCGTCGATGCGGACAAGACCGAAGCCATGCCCCTCGCCCTTGGTGCTGCGGAACAGCCCTCCCTCCTTCTGCATTTTCTTCCCGGCGGTAAAATTGGTGAAGGAGATGTAGAGCTGGGTATTTTTCATATCCATATAGACCCGGATGAGGCGCTTGTCCTCCGGCAGCTTCATGCTGGCCTCAATGGCGTTGTCGAAGAGATTGCCGAGGATGCAGCAGAGATCGATCTCCGAGGACTTCAGCCGGACGGGGATGTGGGCATCGGCCGCGACCTCGATGCCCTTCGCCTTTGCAAGGGAGATCTTGGAGTTGAGGATGGCGTCGGTCATGGGATTGCCGGTCTTGATGACCGTGTCCACGGTTTGCAGATCGGTGTCCAGCAGGTCGAGGTAGTTTCGGATGGCGTCCCAATCTCCCGCGGCAGCGTAAGCCTTCATGGTCTGGATATGGTTGCGGTAGTCGTGCCGCCAGCCGCGGATCTGGCGGTACATATTGTCTACTTCGCGATAATGCGTTTCGATCAGCTCCTGCTGATAGGAGGCGATCTGCTTTTCGATTTTCTTTGCAAACAAGCCCATACGCCTTACCTCATGTTGATAATGGCACGGTTGACGCCCTCATACGCGCCCCGTGGCAGCGGGATGGCGGTTCCGTCGCTCAGCCGGATCTCCGTCTTGGTGACGCGGCTGATCTGCGTCAGATTCACGAGTGCAGAGCGCCCCACGCGGTAGAAGCACTCGTCGAGCTGCTTTTCAAGCTCGCCCAATGTCATTTTCACCTTCACATCCGTTCGCGCGTGAACGGTCACATAGTTGCCAAGCACATCTGCATATCGAATCTGATAAATCGGCACACGCACCATTTCTCCGCCGGACTCGAAATGCAAGACCCGTTCGTTTTTCGTTATCTTTTCCGCGGCGCGGTCCAGCACCGACCGGAGCTTTTCTTCCTTCACGGGCTTCATCAGATAGTGGAGCGCTGCCACCTCGTAGCCCTCTGAAATGTAATCGGAGTAGCCGGTGATGAAAATGATCTGCACCGTGTCGTTGCTCTTGCGAAGCTCTTTTGCCATCGTGACGCCGTCCATCGCGCCCATTTCGATATCCAGCAGGAGAATGTCGTAGTCGCTTTCTTCGGCGTAGCGGAACAGGAAGCTCTCGGCGGAGGGGAAGTCGTCGATCTGCACCGTGTGACCGGCGGACGAGGCCCAAGCGCGCACCATATTCAAAACAAACTGTCTGTCCGCACCGGAGTCATCGCAGATTGCAATTTTGTACTTCATACCCTCACCGTTCCTTTAATGATTAAGACATCCGCCTCAAATCATTCCAAAGTGTTTCAATGCCTCCGTGATCGCTTTTTCCTTCTCCGGCGGGCATTGAGGCTGCTTGGCATCCTCAGACTTTGGCTTGTTGTAATTTTCACGCTCAATGATGCCGTATTTCTGCTTCACCTGTGCGATATAGAGGTGGCTGACTTTCAGTCCGGTATGTTCCAAGACATATTCCCGGATTTCCTCGTAGGTTGCTTTACTCTCAGCCGAAGTCAAATCCAACTCGTCCATCTTCACTTCGATCTCGATATGTTCCTTACTTTGAAGTTTGGACAATAAGCATACCGTCTCTACGTTCGCCGTGCCGGGGAACAGGTCCACGGCACAGGCCCGGACGGGGCGGTAGCCCAGGGGGGCGAAGCGGGCCACATCCCGGGCCAGGGTGGCCGGGTCGCAGGAGACATAGACGATGCGCTCCGGCTCCATGGAGGCCGCTGCCTCCACCACGTCGGGGGCCAGCCCCTTCCGGGGCGGGTCCACGCAGATCACGTCGGGCCGCAGGCCCCGCTGCCGCAGCTCCGCCGCCAGCCGGGAGGCATCGCCGCACAGGAACTCCACGTTGCCCACGCCGTTGCGGCGGGCGCTGTCCTCCGCGTCCCGGATAGCCTCCGGCACGATCTCGCCGCCGATGACGTGCCGGGCCCGGCGGGCCAGCACCTGGGTGATGGTACCCGCACCGCAGTACAGGTCCACCGCCAGCTCCCGGCCCGTCAGCCCCGCGTATTCCAGGGCCTTTTCATACAGGCGCTGGGCCTGGTCGTGGTTCACCTGATAAAACGACGGCACCGACAGCCGCAGCTCCAGGCCGCAGAGGGTATCCGTCAGATAGTCCCGGCCCCACAGGGTGCGGTACCGGTCCCCCAGGATGGCGTTTCCCCGGCGGGTATTTTCCCCCAGCACCACGCCGCAGGTTTTTGGCGCGGCGGCCCGGAGCATATCCACCAGCTCCTGCTCATGGGGCAGGCGGGAGCCGTTTACCAGCAGGCACACTAGGGATTCCCCGGTGCTGCCAGTGCGGACGTACAGGTGCCGCAGCAGGCCCCGGCCAGTGGCCTCGTTATACGGCTCCACCTGAAACCGGGCGATATAGTCCCGCACCGCCTGAGCCAGGGCATCGGCCTCCGGCTTCTGGATGAGACAGTGCTCCACATCCACCACCTGGTGGCTGCGGGCCCAGTAAAAGCCTACCTCCCCCGCCGGGGAAATGGGGTAAATGCTCTTGTTGCGGTAGTGCAGGGGCTGTTCCGCACCCAGGATGTCCTCCACAGTGATCTCCGCGCCGCCGATACGGGTCAGGGCGTCCTGGACCCGGGTACGCTTGGCCCAGAGCTCCTCGTCATAGGACATATGCCGGAAGTCGCAGCCGCCGCAGCGGCCGTAGTAGGGGCAGTCCGGCGTCCGGCGGGCCGGGGAGGGCTCCACCAGGGCGGCGATCTTGCCGAAGGCGGCGTTTTTCAGCACCTTCATCACCAGAACATCGCAGATCTCGCCCCTGACGGCCCCGTGGACGAACACCACCTGGCCGTCTATCCGGGCAATGCCCAAGCCCTCGCTGGAATAGCCGTCGATATGGGCGCGGTAAATGCGGTTTTTCTCCAATCCGGGCATAAGCGCCCTCCTCTCGTGCGAATCATACGAAAATTAGGGGCGGACAGAGCTGTCCGCCCCTGAAAGGTTTCCAAAACTTGGTTAAATCTCGAACTTCTCCATGACCTTCCGCAGGGCCTCGGCAAAGGCGGCCAGGGTCTTGTTGTCCCGGCCCTTGCTGCGGCGGATAAGGCCCACCAGGGAATCGCCCAGCTGCACCAGCTTCTGATACGCCGCGGTGACCCGGGGCGCGCCATCGAAGGTACGGGTCTTGCGCTGGGGCAGATAGCCCGCCGCCAGCTGGGTGCAGGTCAGCAGGTCATACTCCTCGGTATACTGGGGAGCGTGGGCCGTGAAGCCCAGCTGGCTCACCGTCTGGGCAAACACCGGAGCCACCTCCCGGTCGCCGTGGACCACGAACACGTGCTGGGGCTTGGGCTCCTTGAAATGGCCGATCCAGTCCAGCAGATGGTCGTGGTCGGCGTGGGAGCTGAGGCCCTGGAAATTCACCACCTTGGCCCGGACGGCCACGTCCTCGCCGAACAGCTTCACGGAGGGAGTCCCGTCCAGCAGGGTGCGGCCCAGGGTGCCCGGGGACTGGAAGCCCACGAACACCACGGCGCTGTCCGCCCGCCACAGGTTATACTTCAGATGGTGGCGGATGCGGCCGGCGTCGCACATGCCGGAGGCGGAGATGATGACCTTGGGGGTGTGGTCCTCGTTCAGGGCCTTGGACTCGTCCACGGTCTCCGTCAGGTGCAGGCCCGGGAAATTGAACATATGGGTGCCGTCCTTCACCAGCTCCAGAGCGTCCTGGTCCAGATAGCCCCGCAGATCGCCGCAGAAAATGGTGGTGGCACTTTTCGCCAGGGGACTGTCCACATACACCGGGAAATTCGGCACGGAGGTCACCAGGCCCTGATCCTTGATCTCCCGGATGAAATACAGCAGCTCCTGGGTGCGGCCCACGGCAAAGGAGGGGATCACCACGTTGCCGCCCTTGCCCAGGGTCTCGTCGATGATCTGGGCCAGCTGGCCGGTATAGCTCCACACCTCGGTGTGGTTGCGGTCGCCATAGGTGCTCTCCATGACCACATAGTCCGCCCCGGTGAAGAACTGGGGGTCCCGGATGATGGGCTGGTCCACGTTGCCGATATCGCCGGAGAACACGATGGTTTTCGTCTGGCCTCCCTCGGTAAGGGTCAGGCGGATGGACGCGGAGCCCAGCAGATGGCCCGCGTCGATGAACACGGCGTCCACCCCGTCGCACAGGTGGACGAGCTGGTCATATTCGCAGGTGTCAATAAACTCCGGCACCCGCTGGGCGTCGGCCACGGTATACAGCGGCTCCTCCTCCGGCCGGCCGGCCCGGCGGTTCTTGCGGTTTTTATACTCGGCGTCGCTCTCCTGGATGTGGGCGGAGTCCTGGAGCATGATGCTCATGAGCTGAGCCGTGAGCCGGGTGGTGAGAATGCGGCCCTGGAAGCCGTTTTTGATGAGCATGGGCACCCGGCCGGAGTGGTCGATGTGGGCGTGGGTGATGAGCACATAGTCGATGCTGCCCGGGGCAAAGGGCAGGGAGCGGTTGTCCACCTCGTCCCGGCCCTGCTGCAAGCCGCAGTCGATGAGGATGCGCTTGCCGCCTACCTCCAGACAATGGCAGCTGCCGGTGACGCACTGGTCAGCGCCGAAAAAACTCAGCTTCATGGCGTTCGTCCTTTCCTCTCAAAAATTGGGGTGCCTTTATTGTAACACTTTTTCTTCCCGGCGGCAACAGGAATTGCATTTTGCCGGAACATCCGTTATAATAGGTAGGAATATAACTTGTTATTCCCCTGAGGAGGAACGCAAATGTTTGAACAATCCCATATCCGCAACTTTTCCATTATCGCCCACATCGATCACGGCAAGTCCACGCTGGCGGACCGGCTGCTGGAGCTGTGCGACGCCGTGCCGGAGCGGGAGATGGAAAACCAGATTCTGGACAACATGGACCTGGAGCGGGAGCGGGGCATCACCATCAAGTCCCGGGCCGTGCACCTGTTCTACAAGGCCAAGGACGGCGAGATCTACGCCCTGAACCTGATCGATACCCCGGGCCATGTGGACTTCAACTATGAGGTCTCCCGGTCCCTGGCCGCCTGCGAGGGCGCTGTGCTGGTGGTGGACGCCACTCAGGGGGTGGAGGCCCAGACCCTGGCCAACACCTATCTGGCCATGGAGCACGAGCTGGAGATCCTGCCGGTATTCAACAAGATCGACCTGCCCGCCGCCGACCCCATGAAGGCCAAGCAGGAGGTGGAGAACATCATCGGCCTGCCCGCCATGGACGCGCCGGAAATTTCCGCCAAGCTGGGCCTGAACGTGGAGTCGGTGCTGGAGGACGTGGTCCGCAACGTCCCCGCCCCCGACGGCGACCCCAACGCCCCCCTTCAGGCGCTGATCTTCGACAGCCAGTACGACCCCTATGTAGGCGTGGTGGTGCTGTTCCGCATCAAGCAGGGCACCATCCGCCGGGGCCAGACGGTGCGCATGATGGCCACCGGAGCCCAGTATACCATTCTGGAGTGCGGATATCTCAAGCCCCTGGGCAACGAGCCCACGGACGCCCTCCAGGCCGGTGAGGTGGGCTATTTCACCGCCTCCATCAAAAACGTCAAGGACACCCAGGTGGGCGACACCATCACCGACGCCGAAAGCCCCGCCGCCGAACCTCTGCCCGGCTATCGCCCGGCCCAGTCCATGGTCTACTGCGGCATTTACACCGAGGACGGCAGCAAGTACCCCGACCTGCGGGGCGCCCTGGAAAAGCTCCAGCTCAATGACGCCTCCCTGACCTTCGAGCCGGAGAGCTCCGTGGCCCTGGGCTTCGGCTTCCGCTGCGGCTTTCTGGGGATGCTCCATATGGAGATCATCCAGGAGCGGCTGGAGCGGGAGTTCAACCTGGACCTGGTGACCACCCTGCCCAGCGTCATCTATCACGTGTACAAGTCCGACGGCACCATGGTGAAGGTGGATAACCCCCACAACTATCCGGACCCCACGGTCATCGAGCACGCCGAGGAGCCCTATGTAAAGGTGTCCATCATCAGCCCCAACGAGTATGTGGGCAACATCATGCCCATGTGCCAGGACCGCCGGGGCGAGTTCAAGGACATGCAGTATCTGGACACCCACCTGGTGGAGCTACACTATCAGATGCCCCTCAACGAGATCATCTATGACTTTTTCGACACGCTGAAGGCCAACACCAAGGGCTATGCCTCCCTGGACTATGAGCTCTCCGGCTACCGGCCCAGCGAGCTGGTGAAGGTGGATCTGCTGCTCAACGGCGACGGCGTGGACGCCCTGAGCTTCATCGCCCACAAGGACAAGGCCTATCCCCGGGCCCGGCGGCTGTGCGAAAAGCTGAAGGAGAACATCCCCCGCCAGCTGTTTGAGGTGCCCATCCAGGCGGCTATCGGCGGACGGATCATCGCCCGGGAGACGGTAAAGGCCATGCGCAAGGACGTGCTGGCCAAGTGCTACGGCGGCGACATTACCCGGAAGAAGAAGCTGCTGGAAAAGCAGAAGGAGGGCAAGAAGAAGATGCGGAATCTGGGTACGGTTCAAGTGCCTACGGAAGCCTTCATGGCGGTGCTTAAGCTGGACAGCGATTGATAACAGGAGGCGCTCATATGGAACAGGCCACGTTTGACGATTTTATGAAGCTGGATATCCGGGTGGGCACCATTGTGGAGGCCCGGCCCTTTGAAAAGGCCCGCAGGCCCGCCTATCAGCTGCTGGTGGACCTGGGCCCGGAGCTGGGCCGGAAGCGCTCCAGCGCCCAGATCGCCCAGCAGTATACCCCGGAGGAGCTGGTGGGCAAGCAGGTGCTGGCGGTGGTGAATTTTCCGCCCCGCCAGATCGCCAATTTCTTCTCCCAGGTGCTGGTGCTGGGCACCTACTCCCAGGGCGGCGTGGTGCTCATTACCCCGGACAAGCCTGTGGAAAACGGCGACCGGCTGGGGTAAAATAGGAGGTATCGCATATGGCCGGATTCGGCGTTCTGATTGTTTCGGGTATATTATCGGCGATTTTCCTGTTCTTCATCGCCGTGTTCGCCGCCGCGGCGGCGTATATCATGGCCAGCTATGTGCTGGAGGGCTTTTCCATCGCCTGCATGTGCAAAAAAGCGGGCGACGCACATACATTCCCTGCCTGGATTCCCTTTTACAGCAAGTATCTGCTGGGAAAGCTGGCAGACCGGCGGGTCATGGGCGCCGTGTCGGCCCTTCTGACGCTTCTGTCCGTCTGCCTTTGCGTCTATTTCTACGTCTGCCGGGAGCTGAATACCCTTTGGTTCATCCTCCTGCTGATGGCCCTGTTGGCGGTCTTTATCCTGGACACCCTGATCGCCCACCGGATCTATAAAAGCCGCGCCGGTAAATATGGGGACGTCCTGACCGTGTTCACCGTTTTATCCCTGGGCCTGCTCCGTCCGGTGTTTCTGTTCGCTGTCCGCAATCGGGCAGCGGAGAGCGTGCCGGCCCCGGAGTGTGGAAATTGAGTAAAAATCCCGGAAGGAGATGTGATAGCATGGCCGAGGAAAAGCTGTTTATTGAGGCATCCGAAGAGGATGTGCCGTCCATTATCGCTCTGCGGCAAAGAATCTGGGACACCACATACCGAGGCGTCTACCCCGACAGCATGATAGATAACTTTGACTGGGACTGGCACAGGGAAATGGAGCTGCTGAGGGTCCATCATCCGGCGTATTCTGTGTACTTGGTCCGAAAGGACCGGCAGGACATCGGCTACCTGACGATAAACGAAGCCGATGTAATCACCCTGCAATCCCTGTATATTTCCGCCGAATACCAAAGGCAGGGAATCGGCCGGCAAGCGTTCGATTTCGTGAAAGCGTATTGCAGAGCGCACCATGCCGCCTCCTTTGTCTGCCACTGTGTCCCGGAGAATCTTAACGCCCGCAGCTTCTATGAGCGCATGGGCGGCAAGGTGATCGGGCAGGACCTGGCAAACGAGGAACGGTGGCAGAACTCTGTCACTTATCAGTTTACCCTGACACAATAAAATTGCTCAAAAGAAAGTTGAGGATCACCTATGAACAACATCACAAAAACCGCTATGATCACCATCTGCGGGCGGCCCAATGTGGGCAAGTCCAGCCTCACCAACGCCCTGGTGGGGGAGAAGATCGCCATCGTCTCCGACAAGCCCCAGACCACCCGCAACCGGATCTACGGCGTGGTGAACCGGGAGGATACCCAGTTTGTGCTGCTGGACACCCCGGGTCTGCACAAGCCCCGGTCCCGGCTGGGGGACTACATGGTCAAGGTGGTGCGGGAGAGCCTGCAGCAGGTGGAGGCCGCCCTGCTGCTGGTGGAGCCCATCGCCCATGTGGGGGAGCCGGAGAAGATCCTGCTCCAGCGCATCACCGAGGAGGGCCTGCCCTGTGTGCTGTGCATCAACAAGATCGACACCGTGGAGAAAAAGGACGACCTGCTGGAGGTTATTGCCGCCTACAGTGCCGTGTATCCCGGGTTTGACGCCATTATCCCCATCTCCGCCCGCACCGGCGACGGCCTGGAGGACCTGATGGCCCAGCTGCAGACCTATGCCGCGGAAGGCCCCCAGCTGTTTCCCGACGGCATGACCACCGACCAGCCCGACGCCCAGGTGTGCGCCGAGATTGTCCGGGAGAAAATGCTGCTGTGCCTGGAAAAGGAGATCCCCCACGGCACGGCGGTGGAGGTGACCCGCTTCACCGAGCGGGAGGACACCGGCATCATCGACCTGGACGTGACCATCTACTGCGAAAAGGCCAGCCACAAGGGCATCATCATCGGCAAGCACGGGGATATGCTCAAGCGCATCAGCTCCCTGGCCCGCCGGGACATCGAGAAGTTCATGGGCGCCAAGGTGTACATGGAAACCTGGGTCAAGGTCAAAGAAAACTGGCGGGATAATGTGAATTTCATCCGTGCCAGGGGATATGACGAGCAGTGACTTCTTCCCATCGGCCATGCTGTGCCAGTTTTCTTGCGGCGTCAGCCGCTCGCCGCTCTGCGGCGTAAATTCAAAGAATTTCTGCCGGCGGAATTCATTTCCGCCGCAGCAGATGGTATGAGGGGTCCCCGGTCAGATATCATCTGACTGGGGCAAACTGGCGGGATAATGTGAATTTTATCCGCGCCAGGGGATATGACGAGCAGTAATCCCCCCTCCAAAAGCTTCCATTCATGACGCCGCCGGAAAAGCGGCAAGCTATGGGCGGAGGTGAAAAGCCATGGAGGAGCGCTGGGCCCTGTTCTGGGCCACCGGAGCGCCGGAGGCGTACTTGCTGTATAAGGAGGCGGCTGAATGCAGCCGGAACGATTCGTAACGTGCGGCCTGGTGCTGCGGGAAACGGTGACCCGGGACGCGGACAAAATCCTCACCGTGCTGACCCCGGACCGGGGCAGGCTCTCCGTGATTGCCCGGGGGGCCCGGCGCAAGGGCAGCCGCGTGGCCGCGGCCTGCCAGCTGCTGGCCTATTCGGAGATGACCCTCTATGAAAAGGGCCGGTGGACCATGCTGGACGCGGCGGACACCATCGAGCTGTTCGACGGCCTGCGGCAGGACCTGACGGCCCTGAGCCTGGCGGCCTACTTCGCCGAGCTGACGGAGGCGGTGTCCGACGGCAGCGGCGGCGACGTGCTGCCCCTGCTGCTCAACGCCCTGTATGCCCTCAGCGCCCTGAAAAAGCCGCCTCAGCTGGTGAAGCCCGCGTTTCAGTTCCGGCTGATGGCCCTGGCGGGCTATGAGCCCATGGCTGATGGCTGCGCCCTGTGCGGCGCGCCGGAGCCGGAGAACCCCATGTTGGACGTGGTCCACGGGGTGGTCCACTGCGGCAAATGCCGGGAAAAGGGGGGACTGTCCCTGCCGCTGACGGCGTCGGGCCTGGCGGCCCTGCGATACGTGCTCTACGGCGACCCCCGGCGGCTGTACAGCTTTTCCCTGCCGCCGGAGGGACTGCGTGCCCTGAACCACGCGGCGGACGCCTATGTCACCGCCCAGCTGGAGCGCAGCTTCCGTACCCTGGACTATTACAAGACCATTCTTCCGCAAGAGGAAACGAAATATGAGTGAATTATTTGAAAAATCCATCCGCACCCTGGAGCTTCCGGCGGTGCTGGAAAAGCTGGCGGCCAAGGCCGTCAGCCAGGCGGCCAAGGACCGGTGCCTGAAGCTGACCCCCTCCACGGACGTGGAGGAGGTGCTGCGGCTGCTGGACGAGACCGACGCCGCCAAGGAGCGGCTGGGGCTCCACGGCAGTCCGTCCTTCTCCGGCGTGAAGGACGTATCCGCCGCCCTGACCCGGGCGGACCACGGCGGTATGCTGAACACCCGGGAGCTGCTGGACATCGCCGGCGTCCTTACCGCCAGCCGCCGGGTGTCGGATTACGACGCCCAGCGCCAGGGGGAGGAGACGGTGCTGGACCGCCTGTTCGCCTCCCTGCACACCAATAAATACTTAGAGGAGCAGATCCGCTCCGCCATTCTGGACGAGGAGACCATCGCCGACACCGCCAGCAGCGAGCTGGCGGACATCCGCCGGAAAATGCGGCTGGCCGCCTCCAAGGGCCGCCAGATTCTCCAGCGCATCATCTCCTCGCCGTCCTATGCCAAGGTGCTGCAGGAGGCCCTGATCACCCAGCGGGACGGCCGGTTCGTGGTGCCGGTGAAGGCCGAGTGCAAGGGCAGTATGCCCGGCCTGGTCCACGACATCTCCTCCTCCGGGGCTACGTTGTTTGTGGAGCCCATGGGCGTGGTGCAGGCCAACAACGAGCTGAAGGAGCTGGAGGCCCGGGAGCAGAAGGAGATCGACCGCATCCTGCGCCAGCTGTCCGCTGCCTGCGCCGCCCAGATGGAGAACATCCTCTGGGACTATGACATTCTGGTGCACCTGGACGTGATCTTCGCCCGGGCACAGCTGAGCTATCAGCTCAACGCCAGCCGTCCGGAGGTCCGCCGCCGGGGCGGCGTGACCCTGCGCCGTGCCCGGCACCCCCTGCTGGACCAGGCCAGGGCCGTGCCCATCACCGTGGAGCTGGGCCAGCAGTTCGACACCCTGGTGATCACCGGCCCCAACACCGGCGGCAAGACCGTGACCCTGAAAACCATCGGCCTGCTGTGCCTGATGGCCCAGTGCGGCCTGCACATCCCCGCCGACAGCGGCAGCGCCGTCCGGGTGTTCCACCGGGTGCTGGCGGACGTAGGCGACGAGCAGAGCATCGAACAGAGCCTGTCCACCTTCTCCGCCCATATGTCCAACATCGTGCAGATTCTGCGGGAGGTGGACGACCAGAGCCTGCTGCTGTTTGACGAGCTGGGAGCCGGTACGGACCCCATCGAGGGCGCGGCCCTGGCCATTGCCATCATCGAAAGCGCACGCAGTCAGGGGGCGCTGATCGCCGCCACCACCCACTATGCCGAGCTGAAAACCTTCGCCATGACCACGGCGGGGGTGGAAAACGCCAGCTGTGAGTTCGACGTGCAGACCCTGCGCCCCACCTACCGCCTGCTGATCGGCATCCCAGGCAAGTCCAACGCCTTCGCCATCTCCCGGCGGCTGGGGCTGGACGAGTCCGTGATCCAGGCCGCCCAGCAGCAGATGGACAGCGACTCCGTCCGCTTCGAGGACGTGCTGACCCAACTGGAGGAGAAGCGCCAGCGGCTGGAGAAGGCCCAGGCCGAGGCGGACCGCCTGTGGCGTCAGCGGGAGGAGGACGCCCGAAAGGCCCGGACCTTCCGGGAGCAGATGGAGAAGGCCAAGGAAAACGCCCGCACCAAGGGCGAGGCCGAGGCCAAGCGCATCGTGCGCCAGGCCCAGGCCCAGGCGGACGAAATTTTCGCCCAGCTGGACCAGCTGCGCCGCCAGCAGCAAAAGCAGATCAACTTCCAGGAGCTCAACGACGCCAAGGCCGCCGTGCGGCACAGTCTGAACCAGGCCCAGGAGGCCCTGCACCTGCGCAGCGAGCCCCAGGAGCCTGCCTATGCCCCCAGCCGCCCCATCGAGGTAGGGGACCTGGTGGAGCTTCCCGGGGTGAAAATGGCCGCCTCGGTGCTGGCCGTCAACAACGACGGCACATTGCTCCTGCAGGCGGGGAAGATGAAGATGACCGTCAAGGCCCAGCAGGTGCGCCTGCCGGAGGGCCAGCCCAAAAAGAAGCCCGCCGCTCCGGTGGGCGGCAGTCCCAAACTGAATCTCCAGTCCCGGGCTTCGTCGGAGCTGGACATCCGGGGCTATGAGACCCTGGAGGCCGAAAGCGTGGTGGAGAATTACATCGACAGCGCCGTGATGGCAAAGCTGGGCACCGTGACCATCATCCACGGCAAGGGCACCGGCGCCCTGCGCAAGGCGGTCCACGAGATGCTCAAGCGGAACAAGGCCGTCAAGAGTTTCCGCCTGGGCCGCTATGGCGAGGGAGAGGCCGGCGTAACGGTGGTGGAGCTGAAATAACAGACGGAGTTTGTGGATTCTGCCAAAAGGGCCAAACTTTTTTCAGGCCCCGCTTCAAGAATTTGTAGCTTTGGATATTGCTTTCTTTCCCCGTTTCGGTATAATATTATAGTGTGAGAGAAGTATGTCCCCGCATTTTGCGAAAATGCTTCATAAAAGGAGTGCAATGGAATGTTTACACAGGAAGTTACCGTGAACAATGAGGTGGGCCTGCACGCCCGGCCTGCTACCTATTTTATCCAGAAGGCCAACGAGTTCAAAAGCGGCATCTGGGTGGAGAAGGAGGAGCGCCGGGTCAACGCCAAGAGCCTGCTGGGCGTTCTGTCCCTGGGCATTGTGAAGGGCACCGCCATCACCCTGATCGCCGACGGCCCCGACGCCAAGGAGGCCGTGGAGGCCCTGGCGCAGCTGGTGGACAATCAGCTGGGCGAGTAAAAACGAAATAACCGGAAAACACCGGAGGGACGGCTGTCCCTCCGGTGTTTGTTTTCATACCTCAGTTCAGCATATCGGCGTTGGTGTCGAACAGCTGGCGGATGCGCCGGCGCAAGGGCCGGTGGGCCGGGTCCGTCAGCTCCGGGTCACGCTCCATCAGCTGCCGGGCCGCCGTCTGGGCTTCGTCCAGCAGCCGCATGTCGCAGCTGAGGTCGGCGATCTTCATGGCCGGCAGACCGTGCTGCCGCTGGCCGAAGAAATCTCCCGGCCCCCGCAGCCGCAGGTCCTCCTGGGAGATGCGGAAGCCGTCGTTGGTCTGGGTCATCACCTTCAGCCGGGCCCGGGTCTCCTCATTCTGGCTGTCCGACAGCAGGATGCAGTAGCTTTTGGCCTTGCCCCGGCCCACCCGGCCCCGCAGCTGGTGCAGCTGGGACAGGCCGAACCGGTCGGCGTTTTCCACCACCATGCAGGTGGCGTTGGGCACGTCCACCCCCACCTCCACCACGGTGGTGGATACCAGGATGTCGCTTTCCCCGGCGGCAAAGGCCGCCATGACCTTCTCCTTCTCCCTGGGCTTCATCTTCCCGTGGAGCACCGCCACCCGCAGGTCCGGAAACACCTGCTCCTGCAGCTGCTTGGCGTAGGCCGTCACGGCCTTGCGCTCGTCGGGGATCTGGTCCGCCTCCCCCACCAGGGGGCACACGATGAAGATCTGCTGTCCCGCCGCCGCCAGCTTCCGGATAAAGGCCTGCACCCGGGGGCGATAGCTCTCCCCCAGGGCGAAGGTGTCCACCTTCTGCCGCCCGGGAGGCAGCTCGTCGATCACCGACACGTCCAGGTCGCCATAGATCACCAGGGCCAGGGTCCGGGGGATGGGCGTGGCGGACAGCACCAGCATATGGGGATCCTCCGCCTTCTGGGACAGGGCCGCCCGCTGGTTCACGCCGAACCGGTGCTGCTCGTCCGTCACCACCAGGCCCAACCTCCGGTACTGCACGTCCTCCGTCAGCAGGGCGTGGGTGCCGATGCACAGGTCGATGGACCCGTCCGCCAGCCCCGCTAAAATCTCCCGCCGCTCCTTGGCCCGGATGGACCCGGTCAGCAGGGCGCACCGGATGGAAAACCGGGCCAGCAGCGGCGCCAGCCCCTGATAGTGCTGCCGGGCCAGAATTTCCGTGGGGGCCATCAGGGCCGTCTGCCACCCGTTTTCCACGGCGAACCAGATGCACGCCGCCGCCACCATGGTCTTGCCGCTGCCCACGTCCCCCTGGCACAGGCGGTTCATAGGCTTGCCGGACACCATGTCCCCCACGGCGTCGGCAATGGCCCGGCGCTGGGCCCCGGTCAGGGCAAAGGGCAGCCGCCGGTAAAAGGGCTCCATGCTCATCCGCCGGCAGGCCGGGCCTGCCACGTCTCGCCGCCGCTGCCGCAGCAGCTGCAAGCCGCAGGTCAGAAGAAACAGCTCCTCAAACACCAGCCTCCGCCGGGCCACCTCCAGGGCTTCCGGCGACGATGGAAAGTGGATGTTCTCATAGGCGTAATTCACATAGCACAGGCTGTGGGCCTGCCGCACCTCGTCGGGCAGCACGTCCGGCAGCAGCTCCCGGCAGGCGTCCAGCCCCTGCCGGGCTGCCCGGGCCATAAGCCCCTGGGTCACTCCGGCGGTCAGGGGATAGATGGGCATAATGCGTCCGGTGACCTGCTGCCGCCCCTCCGGCTCAAACAGGGGGTTGATCATCTGCTTGCGCCGCAGATCGTCCTCCACCTTGCCGAAAAAGACGCACACATCCCCCTGGTGCAGGGCGTCCCGCCGGTGCTCCATGTTGAAAAACACCAGGTCCAGGGACCCGCTGTCGTCCACCACCCGGGTCTTGGCGATGGTGCGGCCTCCGGAAATGCGATAGGCCGTCAGGTCCGCCGCCACCATACCCCGGACGCACACGCATTCCCCGGCCGTCAGCTCCCGGATGGGCCGGACGGCGGTCCGATCCTCATACCCCCGGGGGAAATAGGCGATCAGGTCCCCCAGGGTGGTAATGCCCAGCTTCTCCAGGGCGGCGGCCCGGGCCTCGCCGATGCCCTTGATATATCGCACATTGGTACCCAGGTCTGCCATAAGACCGCCTCCTTCGTTCTTATTTCCGGCGGTAGGTCACATATTGGAATGACACGCCGCCGGAGGTAAATGTCTCGCTTTGTTCCGCCTCTGTCCACGCACTGTCCCGGGATAAATCGGGGAAAAATGCGTCGGCCTGGGGCGCGGCGAAAATCCTCGTCAGATACACGGTGCTGCACCGGGGCAGCAGCTGGCGGTACACGCTTTCCCCGCCGATGACCACCGCGTCCTCCGGCACGTCCTCCAGGCGCCGGAGCACCTCCGCCCCCGGAGCAGAAAGCCCCGGGTCCCGGGTCAGCACCAGGTTCCGCCGGTCCGGCAGCCCCCGGCCACCGGGCAGACTCTCCAGGGTTTTCCGGCCCATGACCACGGTTTTGCCCAGGGTCAGCTGCCGGAACCGCCGCAGGTCCTCCCGGATGTGGAACAGCAGTGTGCCGTCCTTGCCGATGCCGCCGTTTTCGCACACGGCCACAACGGCGGTCATTGGTCCGCCTCCCCGTCCTCATGGGGCCGCCAGCACCACACCACCGGGTCCGGCGCGGGAGTCAGCCCCAGCTTTTTCTGCAGGGCGTGGGAGGCGGGGTTGTCCTCATACACATGGCAGAAGGGGGTCCAGCCCCGCTCCAGGTGCCAGCGGATCAGCCAGCCCTCCAGGGCCATGGCCAGGCCCCGGCGGCGATACTCCGGCAGGACCTCTAAAATGCCCATGCTGCCCTCGTGGTGCACACCGATGAAAGCCGCCAGCTGCCCATCTTCAAACAGGCCCCACAGCTGCCCCGCCTCCATCCGGCTGCGCAGATATGCCGCCTCGTCGTCCTCCGGGTGATAGTGGGCGGCGCACAGGGGGAGGTATTCCTCCGTTATAGGCCGCACCTCTGCGGCGGGGACCCGGGGCGGCTGGCTTTCGCCATAGACCCACTGGGTGCAGGGGACGCCCTTTTTCAGGCTAAAGGCCCGGGCCACCTCGTCACTGGCCCCCTGGGGGACGCAGAAAAGCCCCCCGTTTTCCAGCCCCAGGCGGCGCAGAAGCGCCGCCAGAGCCGGTCCGTCGGCGATATCGCTCATGACCAGGTGGTCATTCCGGACCACGCTGCCCTCCGGGCCCCGGTACAGCAGATGTTCCTCCCCTTTTCGCAGCAGCACCTGATCCACGTTGGCGCTGTTCCATTTGTTATGCATACGGATTCTCCCTCTTTCCTTAGTGGTGTCTTTTCCCCCTATTATACCTTCCGGCGGGGAAAATGTAAACTTCCTTTCCGGTGGGAAACGTGCTATACTGGGGAAAACCCTGAAAGGAGCGCCGCCATGACCAAGGATGAGCTGCGGCAGAAGGCCAACGATCTGCCTCTGGCCCCGGGGGTCTATCTGATGATGGACAAAACCGGCAAGGTGATCTATGTGGGCAAGGCCAAAAAGCTGAAAAACCGCGTCAGCCAATATTTCCAGGACACCTCCTCCCACAACGAAAAGACCCGGGCCATGGTGTCCCAGGTGGACCATTTCGACACCATCTTCGTCTCCACGGAGTTCGAGGCCCTGATTCTGGAAAACTCTCTCATCAAGCGCCATATGCCCCGGTACAACATCCTGCTGAAGGACGACAAGGGCTATCCCTTTGTGCGGCTGGATGTGGGCGCGGCCTATCCCCGCTTTTCCCTGGTGGGAAAGACCGCTGACGACGGCGCGAAATACTTCGGTCCCTTCGGCGGACGGCGGGAGACCCGCCTGGCCATCGAGGCGGTGTGCGGTGCCCTGCACCTACCTACCTGTGCCCGCCAGTTTCCCCGGGACATCGGCAGGGAGCGGCCCTGCCTGAACCACCACATCGGCCGCTGCGACGGCTTCTGCCGCCCGGACGGCCCCGGCCAGGCGGAGTATCAGGCCCGGATCCGCCAGGCGGTGCGGATCTTCAGCGGCCACTACCGCCAGCTGACGGCGGAGCTGCAGCAGGAGATGGAGCAGGCGGCGGAGGAGCTGAACTTTGAAAAGGCCGCCGCCCTGCGGGACCGGATCCGGGCCATTTCCGTGCTGGGCAAGACCCAGCAGGTCATTGCCGGGGTCTGCGCCGACACGGACGTGTGGGGCGTGTACCCGGGCCAGGTCCGCTGCGGCAGCGCCGTGCTGCACATTGAGGACGGCAATCTTCTGGGCCGGGAGGTGGAGGTGTTCTCCGCCGCCGCCGACCAGGAGGAGGCGGATATCCTCTCCGCCGTGCTGAGCCAGTACTACCTGGGCCGTCAGGCCCTGCCCCGGGAGATCCTGGTGCCCTGTGAGCCGGAGGATATGGACACCTTCGCCGCCCTGCTGACGGGCCGCTGTGGCCACCGGGTGACCCTGCGGGTGCCCCAGCGGGGGGAGCGGGCGGAGCTGCTGCGCATGGCCCGCCGCAACGCCCGGGAGGAGGTGGAGCGCATCACCTCCGATGCCGAGCGCACCGGCAAGACCCTGGAGCAGCTGGGAGCCCTGGCGGGGCTGGCGCAGCCCCCCCGGCGGCTGGAATCCTACGATATTTCCCACACCGCCGGGCAGGACATGGTGGCCTCCATGGTGGTGTTCGCGGACGGACGGCCCCTGAAGCGGGACTATCGCCGGTTCCAGGTAAAGACCCTGGACCACGCCGACGACCTGCGGGCCATGGAGGAGGTGCTGGAGCGCCGGTTCCGGCGGTATCTGGAGGGGGACGAGCACTTTGCCCCCCTGCCGGACCTGCTGCTGATGGACGGCGGCCAGCTCCAGGCGGAGGCCGCCTGCCATGTGCTGGAAAGGCTGGGCCTCACCGTGCCGGTGCTGGGCATGGTGAAGGACGACCGCCACCGGACCCGGGCCCTGGTAACGCCCCAGGGGCAGGAGCTGGGCATCCAGCAAAGCCCCCCGCTGTTTGCCCTGGTGGGCCGGGTGCAGGAGGAGGTCCACCGCTTCGCCATCACCTATCACCACGAAAAGCACACGAAATCCGCCCTGACCTCCCGGCTGGACGGCATCCCCGGGGTGGGAGACGTCCGGAAGAAGGCCCTTTTGAAGCACTTCAAAAGCGTCCGGGCCATTGAGCAGGCGGAGCTTCTGCAGCTGGAGGCGGTGCTGCCCAAGGCTGCCGCCCGGGCGGTATACGACCACTTTCACAAGGAGGAGACGCCGTGAAAACCTACGCCACCCTTGGCCCCGCCTGCTGCCGGGCGGACCTGCTGACGGAACTGCTGGACATGGGGCTGACGGGCTTCCGTCTGAACCTGTCCCACACTACCCTGGCGGCCTGCCGCCCCTGGACCGATGCGGTGCAGCAGGCCCGGGCGGCCTCCGGCCGTCCGGCGGAGCTGATCGTCGATACGCGGGGGCCGGAGCTGCGGATGGGGCCCCTGGCCCGTCCCGTGACCCTGACGGCGGGGGAGACCGTGATCCTGGGGCCCGGCGGGCTGCCGGTGGAGCCGGATATTCTGGCGGCCGTGGCCCCGGGGCAGGAGATTTTGCTGGATGACGGACTCATGGCCCTGCGGGCGGAGTCCTGCGGCCGGGCCGTCACCTGCACCGTCACCCGGGGCGGGGTGCTGGAAAGCCGGAAAAGCATCACCCTGCCGGGGGTGGAGCTGTGCCGCCCGGCCCTGACGGCCCAGGACCTGCTGGACCTGGACGCGGCGGCAGGGCAGGGGGTCACGGCGGTGATGCAGCCCTTTGTCCGCAGCCGCCATGAGCTGGAGCAGGTCCGGACGGCCCTGGCCCGCCGGGGTCTGGAGCACCTCACGATATTCGCCAAGATCGAGGACCGGCAGGGCTGGCAGAGCCTGCCCCAATGGATGGACGCCTGCGACGTGGTCACCGTGGCCCGGGGGGACCTGGGCAGCAATCTGGGGCTTCTGCACCTGCCCGCCGCCCAGAAGGACATCGCCGCCCGGTGCCGCCGGGCCGGGAAGCCCTTCCTGGTGGTGACCCAGCTGCTGCACACCATGACGGAGCACCCCACCCCCACCCGGGCGGAGGTGCTGGACGTATACAACGCCGTGCTGGACGGGGCGTCGGCCCTGATGCTCACCGGGGAAACGGCCCGGGGCCGGTATCCGGTGCAGGCGGTCCGCTGGCTGCTGGACATCGCCCGCCAGGCGGAGTGACGCGGCGGCTTTCTTCAAATTTCACAAAAAGCCCTTTTCAAGTCTGTCCGCTGGTGGTATAATGTTTCCATTATTTTGTACTACAGGGGGAATCACAGCCATGAAAAAGACCGTTTTACGCAAATATGCCCAGCTCATCGCCCAGACCGGCGTCAACGTGCAGCCCGGCCAGGAGGTGTTCATCACCGCCGACCTGGATCAGCCGGAGTTTGTGAAGATGCTGGTGGAGGAGTGCTACAAGCGCAAGGCCAAGAAGGTGGTGGTGGACTGGAGCTATCAGCCCCTGCAAAAGCTGCACTACCGCTATCGCACCATGACCACCCTGTCCAAGCTGGACAACTATGAGGAGGCCCGCTGGCAGCACTATGTGGACACCATCCCCTGCCGCATCTATCTGCTGTCGGAGGACCCCGACGGCCTCAACGGCATCAACCAGGAGAAGATGGCCAAGTCCCAGCAGCGGCTCTATCCCACCATCCGCAAATACCGGGACCAAATCGAGAACAAGTATCAGTGGTGCATCGCCGCCGTGCCCGGCGTGGCCTGGGCCAAGAAGCTGTTCCCGGGCCTGCGCACCAGCCAGGCTATGGAGAAGCTGTGGGAGGCCATTCTGTCCACCAGCCGGGTGGATGAGGACCCCTTGGCCGCCTGGGACGCCCACAACCAGGACCTGCATGACCGGTGCCAGTATCTCAACAGCCTGCACCTGCGGCAGCTGAAGTATAAGAGCGCCAACGGCACGGACCTGACCGTGGGGCTGATCCCGGAGGGGCAGTTCTGCGGCGGCGGCGAAACCAGCCTGCAGGGGATCTTCTTCAACCCCAACATCCCCACCGAGGAGTGCTTCACCTCCCCCATGAAGGGCCAGGCCGAGGGCATCGTCTATTCCACCAAGCCCCTGAGCTATCAGGGTCAGCTCATCGACGAGTTCTGGATCCGCTTCCACGAGGGCAAGGCCGTGGAGTGGAACGCCCAGGTCAACAACGACCTGCTGACCAAGCTCATCACCATGGACCAGGGCAGCTGCTATCTGGGCGAGTGCGCCCTGGTGCCCTTCGACTCCCCCATCAACCAGTCCGGCCTGCTGTTCTACAACACGCTGTTTGACGAGAATGCCTGCTGCCACCTGGCCCTGGGCATGGGCTTTGCCGACACCATCCGGGACTTCCAGAGCAAGACCCTGGAGGAGTGCCGCAGCCTGGGCGTCAACGACTCCATGGTCCACGAGGACTTCATGATCGGCTCGGCGGACCTGTCTATCGACGGCGTATGCCAGGATGGGAAAACCGTCCCCCTGTTCCGGAACGGCACCTGGGCCTTCTGATACGCAAACGAGCAAAAAATACCGCCGGAAAATCCGGCGGTATTTTTCTATGGATACCGTACAGGAGAGGGTCGGTCCCCGCACAGGTGATCCCGCAGATAGGGCGCTTTTCGCCCCCTATACTCATGAAACACCAAAGCGGTGAATCTGCAACCGGTTTTTTCAAAAAATTTTAAAAAAATTTCCCGGAGCGGTGCTCCGGGAATTGCAGACCTATTTTGTGCGGATGAACAGCACGCCCAGGGTGCCGGGGCCGCAGTGGGAGGTCACGGTGGAACCGGCGTTGGTTTCGATGATCTCCTCAAAGTCCGGGGCCAGCTCCAGGATCTTCTGCCGCACGGCCTCCACCGCCTCCGGGGCGCAGCGGGTGTGGGTGATGAACACCCGGTGCTTGTTGATGTCGTCCCGACCCCGCAGCCGGTCGTCGGCATATTGCAGCATCACCTTGTCGATGGGGCCGCGATACTTCTTGCCGGGGGTCATTTTGCCGTCCTTCACTTCGATGCAGGGCTTCAGCTTCAGCAGGTTTCCGCCGAAGGCGCTGAGGGCCGAACAGCGGCCGCCCTTGTACAGATAGTCCAGCCGGTCGATGACGAAGCTGGCCTCCACCTGGGGAGCCAGGTCCGTGCAGGCCTTCTGGATCTCCTCCGCCGTCTGTCCGGCGGCGGCCAGCTCCGCCCCGTGGAGCACCAGCAGACCCTGGCCGGTGGAGAGGTTCCGGGAATCCACCACATACACCTGGCCGATGTCCGCCGCCGCGATGCAGGCGTTCTGGTAGGAGCTGGAAAAGTCGCTGCTGATGCAGAAGTGCACGATGCTGTACCCCTGCTGGCGCCAGTGGCGAAACTCCCGGACATAGTCAAACACGTTGACGGCGCTGGTCCGGGGCAGCTGCCCGCTGGCGTCCACATAGTCATAGATGATTTCCGGCGTGATCTCCACGCCGTCGCGGCCCACCTTGTCGCCGCAGTGCACCGACAGGGGGGTGATGGCAATGTCGTACTTTTCGATCAGCTCCGGCGATAAGTCGCAGGTGCTGTCCGAGGTGATCTTTACCTTCATTTGCTGCTTTTCTCCTTACGTTAAGGCCCCGGGCCGGGCCCGGCGGCGATTTGAGCAAGAGTTTTCCCCAATTCTTCCTTTTGCGGCGCTTCCAAAACTGCCGCACATGATATTATATCGGAAAAGCCCCCGGGATGCAAGGAAAACTTACCGTTTACACGGAAAAAAGTGCGGCAGTTCTCGTGAACTGCCGCACTTTTGTGATTTTATTCCTCAAAGAGACTGGCCTGGTAGGGCAGGCCCGCCTGGCCGATATTCCGGCGCTGGGCGGCGTTTTCCTCCGTCAGCGCGTCAGTAATGGCCATTTTGCGGATGATGTTCCGCACGGTGGCGTCCAGGGCCGTCCCCTCCCGATAGTCGGCAGGGAAGATGAAGTCCACCCGCCCCTTGGCCAGCAGGTCCTCCACCCCCTGGCGGTTCTCCTGCTGATACACGGCGATGGCCTGGCCGCCATAGGCCCGCATCATCTTCATGCACGGCACGTCGGACAGTCCGTCGCCGATGTAGATCATGTTGGTAAAGGGCACCCGCTTGCTGTCGTCGGGCATGGAGTCGTTCAGGCTCTTGTCGTCGGACACGTCCAGAACGCCCTTGTTGATGCGATAGACGAACTGGGTCTTGTTGGTGAAGTTCACGTCCAGCTTGGGCCAGGAGGCCAGCCCCTCCCGGTCATAGAAGAACTCACAGGCGTAGATCTCCCGGAACTCCCGGGCGATGCCGCTGCCCTCGATGATCTCCCGCAGGCCGGAGGAGATGACATAGTGCTCCACCTGCACCCCCTGGCTGCGGCCGAAGGCGTTGATGCGGCCGAACCACTCCGCCACCCCGGGGAACAGCTCCAGGCTGTGGCCGCAGCGCACCAGAAACTCCCGGTCCAGCCGGATGTTCTGGGCCCGGCACTCGGCGATCATGGTGTACATATACGCCAGAAGGCCGTCCATGCGGTTCTCCCGGCCGAAATCGTTGGCCTTTTTCCAAAACTCCGCCGGGGTATAGCCCAGGGCCGGGATAAAGGCGTAGTCCTCCATATCCGTGGTGCACAGGGTCTTGTCAAAGTCATACAGCAGGGCCACGATGGGCGTCATACTGCCACCTCCTTGCAGATAAGGCAAAAGCGGCCGCCGGGCCGCTTTTGACAGAATGATTCACCGCCGGTCGCCGCCGTTGTAGTTGCGGCCAAACTGCAGGTCCTCCAGATTCAGCTTGAAATCCAGGGGGAAGGGAGACTCCTCCTCTTTCTTCTCCTGAAACTCCGGCTGCGGCTCCGGTTCGGCGGCAGACTCCGGCTGGGGGGCCTCCTCCTGGGGAACAGGCTCCGCGTCCGCCACGGGCACGGCGTCCTCCTCCGGGGCGGGCAGGGTCACCGCCTCGTTCTCCGGCTCCTGGTCCTCCTGCTCCGGGGCATTGCGCTCCGGCAGGGAATCCAGAAACGCCAGCTGCTGGGCGCACAGGTCCCGGCTGCGCCGGATGAAGTCCTCCGTCTCGCTCTGGGCCGTTGCCAGCTTCTCCCAGGAATCCCGGATCTCCTGCTGGAGCTGCCGGGCCTGGACATCCGCCTCGCCCCGGGCGTCGGCAAGGATCTGCTCCGCCTGGGCCCGGGCATCGGCGATGGTTTTTTCCTTCTCCGCCTGGGCGTCGGCCACCATCTGGGCCGCCATCTTCTGGGCCGCCAGCAGGGTGGAGCGCATGGCGTCCTCGGTGGCCCGGTATTCCTCCACCTTTTCCGCCAGCATCTTCAGCTTGGCCTTCAGGGTGGTGTTGTCCTTATACAGGGCGGTATAATCCTCCGTCAGACCGTCCAGAAACTCGTCCACAGCGGTCATGCTGTAGCCGCTGCTGAGGCCGGTGGACTTGGGAAAGGTTTTTTCGGAAACTTCCTGGGGTGTGTACATGCTCTATCCCTCCGTATTCTCTCTCGGTCCGTCACATATACAGGCCGCTGTTTTCCAGTCCGTCGATCAGGTCCCCCATCAGGTCCACCGAATAGGGGGTGACGATATAGGTCTTGGCCGCCACGCGCTTGACGTTGCCGCTGGTGGCATAGGCCACGCCGGACACGAAGTCCAGCAGACGCCGGGCGATATCCGGGTCGGTGTTCTCCATATTCATCACCACCGTGCGCTTTTCCATCAGATGGTCAGCAATGGTGTTGGCATCCTCGTCAAACTTCACCGGCTTCATCAGCACCACCTTCAGCTGCCCGGCGGAGTTGATGTTCACCACCTTGCTGCGGCGGTCGTCGCTGCGGCGCTCCTCGTCCCGGCGGGGACGCTCCGGGCGCTCCTCCTCCTGATACTCCTCCGGTTCATCCTCCTCGTCATAGGGGTGGATAAACTTTCTGAACTCATCCTTCAGGCTCATATGCGTCCCTCCTGTTCTTTATTTCGTATAGTCCCGCGCGCCGAAGATCGCCGTGCCCACCCGGATCATGTTGCTGCCGCACCGGATGGCGTCGGCGAAGTCGCCGCTCATGCCCATTGAGAGATATTCCATCTTATTATCGTATATTTTTGCATTGATGTCAACATATAACCAACGCATTTTCTCGAAATATGCCAAATTTCCGTGGGGCTCCGCCGCCACCGGGGGGATGGTCATCAGTCCCCGCACCTGCACATGGGGCAGGGCCCGGGCCATTTCCGCCGCAGCGTGGATCTGATCCGGGGAAAAGCCGCTTTTGGCGGCCTCGCCGCCGATGTTCACCTCCAGCAGGATATCCTGGCAGAGCTCCAGTCTTCCGGCGGCCTTTTCGATCTCCTGCAAAAGCTCCGTGCTGCCCACAGACTGGATCAGCGCCGCCTTGCCCACCACCTGACGGACCTTGTTGCGCTGCAAATGGCCGATAAAGTGCAGGGGACGGCCCTCATAGGCGTTTTCCGCCAGCTTGGCGGTCATCTCCTGGACCCGGTTTTCGCCCAGGGCGTCAATACCGGCGGCAATGGCCTCCCGGCAGGCGGCGGCGTCGTTCATTTTGCTGGCGCCCACCAGGATGATGTCGGCGCCGGTGCGGCCGGTCTCCCGGGCCGCCTGGTCCATCTGCTGCCGGACGGCGGCAATGTTCTCCGCAATAGACATAGTGAAAGCCTTCCTTTCCCGTATTAATCTCCTGTCAATATCTGTGAGCCGTCCAGGGTGACGCCGGTCATGATGACCTCGTCCCCGGGACGCAGGGTGTCCAGTCCGTCGGTGTTCTGGGGCACCGACACCAGCACATAATCATCTCCCTGGTACACCATGTCCACCGGCTTGAACCGGGAGAAGCTGCCCTGGGCGCAGTAAACCCCCAGGGCCCCGCCCTCCTGCTGCCGCAGGCACACGGAGGGCAGGCGCAGCCCGGTGTAGCTGTGGAGCACGATCTGGGCCGTCTGGTGCCGCAGCTGGGTGGTCTCCGCCAGATACTCCCGGCAGGCCAGCACCACCACGCACCGGCCGTCCTCCGCCGGGCTGACGGAGTGGACCGTGGCGGCGATGTCATCGGTGATGCCTTTGGTCAGCCGCAGGGACACGCTGCCGCAGTCGGCGATGCGCTGGGCCTCCTCCTGAGTGACGGCGGCGGCATAGTACCAGGTGTTGCCGTAGATGAGCTTGCCCACGTTGGCAGTGTTCTCCCCGGCGGCCAGCTTGTCCAGGGCGCTGGGGGTCAGGTCCCCCAGCCCCGCCGGGGTCAGCACGGACTCATATCCGTCGCACACGGCGGAATAGGTCCCCGCCCGGGGGGCGGTGATGTTGGCCGCGCCGGTGAGTCCCGCCTGCAAAGAGTCGATCTCATCCTGCACGGCGGTGATCTCGGCCTTGATCTCCTGGCTGGAGGTGTAGGCCCGGCTGCGCTTGACGATGGCGGCCTTCAGCTGGGACAGGTCGCCGGAGGCGGCGGTATAGTCCCCGCCGGTGAGGTTCTTCCGCAGGGCTATGATGTCGTCGGAGATGGAGCCGTCCAGCTTCAGGGCGGCGTCGGGGTTCAGGTAGGAGGACAGGGCGTATTCCAGCTGCTCCAGCTGGAGCCGCTTGGCCTGGATCTGGGCCACGGCCTCCAGGGCCCCGGGGCTGTCATAGGTGGCGGCGATGACCTGGCCCTGGCCCACCTTCTCCCCCTCCTCCCGGGTGGGACTCAGGGTCCCGGCATCGGTGCGGAAAGTCTCCTCCTCCCGCACCAGCCAGCCGGAGGCCTCCACGGCGTCCTCCGTGGTGCTGGTATACACCCGGGTGGTGGCGTAGGGGTTCGTCAGATACCGCACCCCCTGGACCAGGAAATAGAACACCACCGCCGCCGCCAGGGCAATGGATAGAAGTTTGAATACGCGGGTGGATTTCATAACGTACCTCCTTTTGTGGTGTGGTATCGGGGTGTTTATCGCGGCAGGTCATACAGGGCCACCGGGTGCAGCGGGACAATCGTAGATATAGCGTGCTTATAAATCACCTGCTGCCTGTTGCCCAGATGCCGCAGGGCGGCATCCGGGGCCCCGTGATTTTATTCCGCACGGGCGAAGTGAATCCGCCCGTGCCCAAGGTTTTGCCCGGGGCAAAACGCTTGACGGCCTTCCGGCCGGGGCGCTATTGCGCCTCCGACGGCAGGCATGGGTCATACAGGGCCACCGGGTGCAGCGGGACGATGGTGGATATTGCGTGCTTGTAAATCACCTGCTGCTTGCCGTCGGTGTCCAGCACCACGGTGAAGCTGTCGAAGCCGGTGACGCTGCCCCGCATCTGGAAACCGTTCATCAGAAACACGGTCACAGGCAGGCTCTGCTTGCGGACTTTGGTCAAAAAGATGTCCTGAAGGTTGTTTTTCTGCATAACGAATGCTCCTTTTCTCTTTGTGCGGACGGCTGTCCGCCTGCCCTTATCCTAAGCCATGGGCCGTGAGAAAATCTGTCGCATTCTGGAGAGCCGCCGGGAAATCCGGCTCCTTGTCCCAGTAGATCCAGTGGATCGCCGGGTTCCGCCGCAGCCAGGTCAGCTGCCGCTTGGCATATTGGCGGGAGCGGAGCTTGACCTCCTCCACCGCCTGCTCCGCCGTGGCCGTGCCGTCGGCCACCGCCAGGAACTGCTTGTATCCGATGGCCTGCAGGGCCGTGGCGTCCCGGGGAAGGCCCCCGTCCAGAAGCGCCTGCACCTCCTGCAAAAGCCCCCGGCGGACCATCTCGTCCACCCGGCGGTCGATGCGCTGGCGCAGGTCCTCCCGGTCCCGGAAGTTCAGCCCGATATAGAGGGCCTGGTACCGGTCCGGCTTTTCCCGGCCCCGCTTGTCCCGCCGGGACATGGGCTCCCCGGTCTCCTCATATACCTCCAGGGCCCGGAGGATGCGCTTTTCGTCCCGCAGGTGCAGCCGCGCCGCCGTCTCCGGGTCCACGGCCTCCAGCCGCCGCAGCATCTCCCGGGGCCCCAGCTCCCGCAGCTCCTGCTGAAGCCGCAGGCGGGTCCGGCCCCCCTGGCAGCCGGGGGCAAAGTCGTCTCCCCGGATCAGGGCGTCCAGGTACAGGCCCGTGCCACCGGCCAGCACCGGGAGCTTTCCCCGGCTGAGAATATCCTGGATGCAGGCGTCCGCCGCCTGGCAGAACCGGGCCGCAGACCACTGCTCCGCCGGGTCCGCCACGGCGATCATGTGATGGGGGACCCCCTCCATCTCCTCCGCCGTGGGGGCGGCGGTGCCGATGGTCATGCCCCGATAGATCTGCATGGAGTCCACGGACACCACCTCGCCGTTCAGCCGCCGGGCCAGGGCCACGGCCATTTTCGTTTTTCCGCTGGCGGTGGGACCCACCACGCACAGAACGGTCATAGGCGGCTCCTTTCCCGGGCTGTTACGCCCGCTTGAACATCTTCTCCACCTGGTATTTGCTGAGCTTCACCGCCACCGGGCGGCCATGGGGGCAATACTGGATCTCCCCGGACTGGACCCGGTCCACCAGACGCCGCAGCTCGGCGGGGTCGGTGTGCATCCCGGCCTTGATGGCGGATTTGCAGGCCATGGTGGACAGCAGGCTGTCCCGGGCCGCGTCCGGGTCCGCCCGGTTCAGCCGCAGGTCCTCCGCCAGCTCCTCCAGGGCCCCGGCGGGGTCGTCGATATCGCCGGGTACCTCCCGCACCAGCACCGCGCCGCCGAAATCCTCGCAACGGAAGCCGTATCGCTCCAGCAGCGGCAGCTGCTCCAGCACCGCCGCGCAGTCCTCCGGCGGCAGCTCCACCGCCAACGGCTCCAGCAGGGTCTGGGTCATCACCGGCTCTGCGGCGGCCTTCAGCGCGTCGAACCGCACCCGCTCATGGGCGGCGTGCTTGTCGATGAGCCACACGTTCTCCTCCTCGTCCTCGCAGATGATATAGGTCCGCAGCACCTCCCCGGCGATGCGCCAGGGGGCCTCATGCGGCGGCTCCAGGGTCACCTGCTCCGGCAGGGATACCGTCTCCTGCACAGGCGGTTCCTCCCGCACAGGCGCCGGTTCCTGCGGCTCTGCCGCCGAGGCCGGGGTTGGCGGGGTAATGTGATAGCTGACGCCGGGCCGGGCCGTGGGGGCCGTGAAGGCCTTCCCCGGCTCCGGGGCCACGTCCCGCACCGCCAGGGCCGGCTGTTCCGCCGGGCGCACCGGCCGGGCCGGGGCGGCGGGACGGGCGGTATAGCTGCCCAGCGGGCGCTTCTCCGGCTGGGGCTTCTGCTGCTGCCGGAACTCCTGGGCCGTCATGGTCCGGTAAAAGGGCTTTTCCTCCTGCCGGGCGGGCTGTTCCGCCCGGTTCAGGGCGTCCATGACGGTATAGTACACCGCGTCAAAGGCGGTTTTGTCGGATACGAATTTCACCACGGTCTTGGCCGGATGCACGTTCACGTCCACCCGGTCCTCCGGCAGGGTCAGATGCAGCACGCAGCCGGGGAACTTCCCCTTCAGCAGGCGGTTGCGGTACGCCTCCTCCAGGGCCGCCGACAGCAGCTGGCTTTTCACGAACCGGCCGTTGACGAAGAACAGCTGGCGGCCCCGGGTGCCGTGGCCGTTCAGGGGCCGGGTCACATAGCCCGACACCTGCACGTCGCCGCCGCAGCCCCGGACCTCCTGCAGGCCCATGGCGAAGTCCCGGCCCATGGCCGCGTATACGGCGGACAGCAGCTGCCCGTCGCCGGGGGTGTGGAGCACCTCGGCCCCGTCCCGCAGCAGCTTGAAGGACACCTCCGGATGGCTCAGGGCCAGGTGCTGGACGATGCCCGCCACGGCAGCCCCCTCGGCGCTGTCCTTTTTCATGAATTTCATCCGGGCGGGGGTGTTGTAAAACAGGTCCCGCACGCAGATGGTGGTGCCCTCCGGGCACCCGATCTCCTCCACCTGGCCCGGCACGCCCCCCTCCAGATGCAGGGAGGCCCCGGTCTGGGCCCCGGTCTGGCGGGTGAAAATATCCACCCGGGACACGGCGGAAATAGCGGCCAGCGCCTCGCCCCGGAAGCCCAGGGTGCCGATGGCAGCCAGGTCCCCGGCGGTGCGCAGCTTACTGGTGGCATGGCGCAGAAACGCCGTGGGCAGCTGCTGGGGCGCGATGCCGCAGCCGTTGTCCGTCATCCGCAGATAGGTCAGGCCCCCGTGCTGCACCTCCGCCACGATGGCGGTGGCCCCGGCGTCCAGGGCGTTTTCCAGCAGCTCCTTGGCCACGCTGGCGGGCCGCTCCACCACCTCGCCGGCGGCGATCAGATCCGCCACGTGCCGGGGCAGGCATTGAATATCAGGCATAGCGTTGTCCTTTCGTGTTACGTCAGCTTCTTTTTCAGCTCATACAGCAGCTGCAATGCCTCCAGGGGCGTCAGGGAGTCCACCTGGGCCCGGCGCAGCCGGTCGATGACCTCTCCCTCGGCCACGGCGGCAAAGGACACCTGGTCCTCCCGGGGAGCGGGGGCTGCCGCCGGGTGGCCGGACTCCTCCTCCAGCTGCCGGAGGATCTTTCTGGCCCGGGACACCACCGCCTCCGGCAGGCCCGCCAGCTTGGCTACCTCGATGCCGTAGCTGCGGTCCGCGCCGCCGGGGACGATCTTCCGCAGGAACACGATCTCCTCCCCCCGGGTGCGGACGGCGATGTTATAGTTCTTCACGCCGGGAAGGGTCCCCTCCATGGCGGTCAGCTCGTGATAGTGGGTGGCAAACAGGGTCTTGGCCCCCAGGCGCTTGGGGTCGGCGCAGTATTCCAGCACCGCCCGGGCGATGCTCATGCCGTCAAAGGTGGAGGTGCCCCGGCCGATCTCGTCCAGGATCAGCAGGCTGTCGGCGGTGGCGGTGCGCAGAATGTCGCTGACCTCCGTCATCTCCACCATAAAGGTGGACTGCCCCGCCGACAGATCGTCGGAGGCCCCGATGCGGGTAAATACCCGGTCCACAATGCCCAGGCGGGCCGCCTTGGCCGGGACGAAGGACCCGATCTGGGCCATGAGCACCATCAGCGCCACCTGGCGCATATAGGTGGACTTGCCCGCCATGTTGGGGCCGGTGATGATGGACACCCGGTCCTGGGTGCGGCCCATATAGGTGTCGTTGGGCACAAACAGGGCGTCAGGCCGCATGGCCTCCACCACCGGGTGGCGTCCCTGGTGGATTTCGATGACCCCGGACTCGTCCACCGCCGGGCAGCAGTAGTTGTTCTTCACCGCCACCGCTGCCAGGGAGCACAGGCAGTCCGCCTCCGCCACGGCGGCGGCCGTGGCCTGGATCCGGGCCACATGGCCGCTCAGCTCCTGCCGCAGGCGGGTGAACAGCTCATATTCCAGGGCCGATACCCGGTCCGACGCGGACAGGATGTCGTGCTCCAGGTCCTTCAGCTCCTGGGTGATGTACCGCTCGCCGTTGACCAGGGTCTGCTTGCGGATATAGGTATCCGGCACCTGGTCCTTGAAGGAGTTGGACACCTCGATGTAGTATCCGAATACCTTGTTGTATCCGATCTTCAGGGTGCGGATGCCGGTTTTCTCCTTTTCGGCGGCCTCCATGGAGGCGATGACGCCCTTGCCGCCATGCAGAATGCCCCGCAGGCGGTCCACCTCCGGGTCGAAGCCCTCCCGGATGAACTCCCCCTCCCGGACGGAGAAGGGGGGATCGTCGCACAGGGTGCGGCCGATGAGGTCCGTCAGGTCCTCCAGGGGATCCAGCTGGGCCAGCTCCCCCAGGCGGCCCCGGTCAAAGGCCGACAGCAGCTCCTTCACATGGGGCAGCCGCGCCATGGCGTTTTTCAGGGCTACCACGTCCCGGCCCCCGGCGGTGCCGTATACAATGCGGCCCACCAGCCGCTCCATGTCGCCGATGCCGGACAGGGCCAGGGCCAGCTCCTCCCGCACCATGGTGTGGTCCACCAGCTGGCCCACGGCAGCGCTGCGGCGGGTGATGGCCGTTACGGACAGCAGGGGCCGCTCCAGCCAGCTGCGGAGCATCCGCCCGCCCATGGGGGTCTTGGTCTTGTCCAGCACCCAGAGGAGGCTCCCCTTTTTCTCCTTGCTGCGCAGGGTCTCCGTCAGCTCCAGGTTCCGCCGGGCCGTCAGGTCCAGCTCCATGAACTGCCCCTGCTGATAATAGTCCAGGTCGTCCACATGGCGCAGGTCGGTTTTCTGCGTCTCGTGGAGATAGCCCAGCAGGGCCCCCAGCGACAAAGCCGCGGCGGGATTCCCCTTGGGAAGCCGTCCTGCGGCCTCATCGCCGAACTGCTGCCGGACGGCCTTTTCCGCCTCCTGCAATTGAAAGCGTCCGGCGCTCAGCCGCTCCACATGGCAGTGGAGCTTATCCTGCATCAGACTCAGCAGCGGCCCGCACTGGTATGCCGCCGGATTCACCACGGCCTCCGCCGGGGAAAACCGCCCCAGCTCGTTGAGCAGGTGCTCCGCCCGGTCCGGACCCTGGAAGGCGGTGACGTGGGTCTTGCCGGTGGAGATGTCGCACACGCTGAAGCCCGCGCAGGTGTCGTCCAGATACAGCCCCGCGCAGAAGTTGGAGCGTCCCTCCTCCAGGCAGGCCGCGTCAATGACCGTGCCGGGGGTCACCACCCGGATGATGTCCCGGTCCACCAGCCCCTTGGCCGTGGCGGGGTCCTGGGTCTGCTCGCAGATGGCCACCTTGTAGCCCTTGGCGATGAGCCGGGCAATATAGGCGTCGGAGGCGTGATAGGGAATGCCGCACATGGGCACCTTTTCCTCAAAGGGCTTGTTTTTGTCCTTGTCCCTGGTGGTCAGGGTCAGGTCCAGCTCCTTGGACGCCTTCCGGGCGTCGTCGCCGAACATCTCGTAAAAATCTCCCAGCCGGAAAAACAGGATGGCGTCCTGATTCTGTTCCTTGATCTGCAGATACTGCTTCATCATGGGGGTCAGCTCTGCCATGGTTTCACCCGCGCTTTCTGCCGCATAGGCGGCTGATTTGTCGAATGGTGGTGGAAAACATTGTTGAAAAGTGCAAAACTTATTGTTCTATGGGGCATATGCCCGCTTCGCGGCGTTGGCCGTGATATCTTATGCATCAAAAGAACGTTGTTCTTTTGATGCAGGAAGCATCTCCCCGAACAGGGCCCAGGTGTTGCTGTCGGTGATCTTCACGTCCCGGTACTGGCCCAGGGCGGACTTGTCCCCCACCAGGTGCACCAGCCGTCCCCCCGCCGTCCGGGCGGACAGGGGCCACCGGGCGTCGTCGGTTTCGCCGTCCACCAGCACCCGCAGGGTCCGGCCCACATACCCGGCGTGGAGCCGGGCGGATATCTCATTCTGGGTGCTGCACAGAATGTCGAACCACTTCTGCTTCTCCGCCCGGGGAACGGGGTCGTCCATTTGGGCCGCCGGGGTGCCGGGGCGGGGGGAGAAGATGAAGGTGAACAGGGCGTCGAATTCCACCTGCCGCACCAGGTCCACCGTCTCCATGGCCTCGGCCTCCGTCTCGCCGGGGAAGCCGATGATCACGTCCGACGTCAGCACCAGGTCCGGCATGACCTTCCGGGCATAGCCGATGAGATCCAGGTATTTCGCCCGGTCATAGGGGCGGTTCATGGCCCGCAGCACCCGGTCGCTGCCGGACTGCACCGGCAGGTGCAGCTGGTGGGCCACATGGCGGCTCCGGGCCATGGTGTCGAACAGCTTAAAGCTGGCGTCCTTGGGCTGGGAGGACATGAACCGGATCAGGTAGTCGCCGTCGATCTTGTCCAGCTCCCGCAGAAGGTCCGCAAAGTCCCAGGGCTCCGGCAGGTCCTTGCCGTAGGAGTTGACGTTCTGGCCCAGCAGGGTGATCTCCTTATACCCCTCCGCCGCCAGCTGGCGGACCTCCTCCACGATCTTCTCCGGGGAGCGGCTGCGCTCCCGGCCCCGGACGTAGGGGACGATGCAGTAGGAGCAGAAGTTGTTGCACCCATACATGATGGAGACCCACGCCCGGACCCGGCCCTCCCGGACCACGGGCATCCCCTCGGCAATGGAGCCGTGCTCGTTCTCCACGGAGAACACCCGGCCCCGGCGGGTATACACCTGATACAGAAGCTCCGGGAACTTCCACAGGGCCTGGGGCCCGAACACCAGGTCCACATGGCGATAGCTGGTCCGGACCTTCTCCGCCACCTCCGGCCGCTGGGCCATGCAGCCGCACAGGCAGATGATCTGCTCCGGGTTCTGCTTCTTGGTGTGGGTCAGGGCGCCCAGGGTGCCGTATACCCGCTTTTCCGCATGGTCCCGGATGGCGCAGGTGTTCATCACCACAATGTCCGCCCGGGCGGCATCGTCGGTGAACTCGCACCCCATGTCCCGCAGCATCCCCAGGATATGCTGGCTGTCGGCCACGTTCTGCTGGCACCCGAAGGTGTCCACCAGAGCCAGAGGCGTCCGGCCCCGGGCCTGGTGCATGGCGTGGATTTTTTCGGTAAATTCCCGCTGGCGGGCCATCTGCCCGTCGTCGAGAAGCACTTGCTTTCTGTCCAATGGAAACCTCCCAGCCGCCCCGTTTTCGTAAAATAGGCGGCACTTCCCTAATTTATACTAAAACCTGTTAAAAAGCTCGAAGAGCTTTTTATAGCACCGAAGGTGCGTCAGATTTTGCATGAGACGCCGCAGCGTGCTTTTGCACGCTGCGCGTGCGCGCAGCGCACGGGATTCTTGATTCAAATATTTGAATCAAGAATCAGTATTAATAATTCATCATACCACATTTTCCGGCCTGATACAAGAAAGCCCGCCGGGAAAAATGGCGAAAAATTTGTGTCCCGGGCGCTTTATCTTGTCCATGGAATATGGTATACTGGATAAAATATCGAAAAAACGAGGACATCGCACCATGAGAGACAACGAAACCAGATGGCCCGCCCCCCAGGCGGAGGCCGACGGCCTCATCGAGGGCCGCAACGCCGTGATCGAGGCCCTGCGGGCCGGAACGGCCATTGACAAGATCTATCTGGCCAAGGGCGAGACGGACAAGACCCTGGGCCATATCGCCTCCCGGGCCCGGGAGGCCGGTGTGGTGGTGGTGGAGGCGGACCGGCGGAAGCTGGACGCCATGAGCCGCACCCACTCCCACCAGGGGGTCATCGCCCTGGCCGCCGTCCGGGAATACGTCAGCGTCCAGAGCATCCTGGATGCCGCCGCCGCCAAGGGGGAGCCGCCTCTGCTGGTGGTGTGCGACGAGATATCCGACCCCCACAACCTGGGGGCCATCCTCCGCACCGCCGAGTGCGCCGGGGCCCACGGGCTCATCATCCCCAAGCGCCGCTCCGCCGGGCTCACCGCCATCGTGGGGAAAACCTCCGCCGGGGCCGTCAGCTATCTGCCGGTGGCCCGGGTGGCCAACCTGACCTCCGTCCTGAAGGACCTGAAAAAGCAGGGGGTCTGGATCTTCGGCACCGCCGCCGGAGCCTCCACCGACCTGTACAGCGCCGATCTCAAGGGCCCGGCGGCCATTGTCATCGGCTCCGAGGGAGATGGCATGAGCCGCCTGGTGGCGGAAAACTGCGATTTCCTGGTCAGCATCCCCATGAAGGGGCATATTTCCTCCCTGAACGCGTCGGCAGCCGCCGCCATCCTGCTGTATGAGGCCGTGCGCCAGCGCCGGGGATAACAACGAGGGATCACCATGCGTAACGAAGACATGTGGCCCACGCCGCCGGAGATGGACTTCACCATAGACGACATTCTGGACGAATTCGGCTCGGGTGGGTCCCGAGGGGAGCCGGAGCCTGCCCCGGAACCGGAGCCCATCCCCGAACCCGAACCGGTCTCCGAACCGGAGCCTGAGCCGGAGCCGGCCCCCGAACCGGAACAAGAGCCGGAACAAGAACCACAACCAGAACCTGAACCGGAACCGGAGCCTGTTCCGGAGCCGGAGTATCGCCCGGACGACGAACCGCCCCGGGAGAACCCCCTGGACCGGCTGCGCCGCCGCTTCCGGCAGCGGCAGGAGGACCCGGACGAGCCCCGGGCCGTTCCGGAGGAGGACGACCAGGATGCCGTCCTGCCGGAGCGGGTGCCTTTGAGGGAGCGCCTGTCCGCCGCCGTCCAGTGGGTCCGGGACCGCATCCCCGCCCGGGACCTGGAAAACCCGGACGACGCCCCGGAGGAGCCGCCGGAGCCGGAGCCCACCATGGACGACGCCGCCCGGGAGCAGAAGTGGCAGTGCGCCCGGCTGCACCGGCAGCGTCTGCTGCTGACGGCGCCCACCCTGCTGGCCATAGCCGTGGCCGTCATCGACGGGCTGGACCTGCTGTCCCAGGGGTGGTATGACCACGTCTGGCTGCGCTGCGGCATACCGGCGGGACTGCTGGCCCTGTGCCTGCTGCTGAGCACCCGGCTGTGGCACGAGGCAGGGGAGAGCCTGGGCCATGGGCGCGTCACCGCCCCGGCGGCGGCGCTGGTGTGCGGCCTGGCAGCCCTGGCGGACAGCGCCCAGTGCCTGTTTCTGGGGCAATGCCCGAACCTGCCCTTTGCCGCCCCGGCGGCCCTGCTGCTGTATCTGTGCGCCTGCGGCCAATATTGCGCCGCCCGGGCCCGGTATGACAGCTTCCGCCTGACCCAGCTGGGTGGCACGCCGCCGTATGTGGCCTCCGTCACCGCCGCCGGAGCCTGCAAGCAGCAGGGGCGGCTGGAGGGCTTTTACCGCCTGTGGCAGTCCCCGGACCCCGCCGCCCGGTGGCAGCCCATTCTGACGCCGCTGTACCTGGCCCTGGCCACGGTGCTGGCCCTGGTGGCAGCCCTCAGCGGGCACCAGATGAACCGCTTCCTCTGGCTGTGGTCGGCGCTGCTGTCGGCCACGGTACCCCTGTCCCTGCCCCTGTCCGGGACGCTGCCCCTGTCCCTGCTGTGCCGCCGCCTGCATAAAAGCGGCTGCGCCGTGGCGGGCTGGAAGGGTGCCCGGGCCATTACCGCCGCCCGCCGGGTGGTGGTCACGGACGAGGACCTGTTCCCGGTCGGTGTCCTGTCCCTGCAAAAGAAGGGGAAGGAGGGCTCCGTCTCCGCCGCCCTGGGTACGGTGGAGCTTAACGGCCTGAAGGTATACGATCAGGAGATCGGCGAGGCCCTGGCCTATGCCGAGGCCCTGTGCCGGGCCGCCGGAAGCCAGCTGACGCCCCTGCTGCTGCAGCTGATGGACGGCCAGGTCAGCTTCCGCTACGACGCCCATGACCTGCACTATTACGAGGACGGCGGCATCGACTGCACCGTCCGGGGGGCCACGGTGGCCATGGGCAGCGCCTATTTCATGAAAAAGCGCCGCATCGCCCTGCCCCGGGACCTGAAAATGGAAACCGGCGTTTTCATGACGGTGGACGGCCGCCTGGCGGCCATCTTCGCGGTGAAGTACCTGCCCTCCCGGAACGTGGAGTGGGCCCTGCGGGCCCTGCGCCGGAACCGGGTGACCCCGGTGCTGGCCACCCGGGGCGTCAACATCACCCCCAATCTGCTGAAGCGGAAATTCCGCCTGAACGCCCGGCCCATTTACCCGGGGGTGGCCACCCGGCTGGCCCTGGCGGACCTGACCGCCCAGCCCGGGGAGACCCCCAACGCCCTGATCTATCGGGACGGCCTGCTGCCTATGGCGGAAACCGTCATCGGCAGCCAGCGGATGTGTCAGGCGGTGCGCTGGTCCACCGTCCTCAGCTGGATCGGCGGCCTGTGCGGCCTGGTGCTGTCGTACTATCTGACCACCGCCGGCGATTTCGCCGCCCTGTCGCCGCTGTACATGCTGGCCTTCCTGGTTCTGCTGCTGCTCCCCACCCTGCTGCTGTCGGGGCTGGTGAAGTATTACTAATACTTGTCCAAAATGCGCGAAACCCGCGGGCGGCAAACTCTGCGAGACCTTTTTAATAAGCAAAAAACTTCCCCTGCCATAGGCAGGGGAAGTTTTTGCGTTGTCTGGCAGGGGACCGGATCCCCTTGCTTTTGCGGGGTTACTGGAGCAGCAGCAGGCTGAACACCAGGGTGAACAGTGCGACTGTTTCGATAATACCGATGACAATGAAGAAGTTTGCCGTGCCCTTTCCGGTCTCGCCCAGCGCGTCGGCAGAGGCGGCGGCCACCTTGCCCTGGAAGAAGGCAGACAGGCCGATGGCCAGGCCCGCGAAGATGCCGGTGAACATGGCCAGAGCCGCGTCACAGCCGCCCTCCACGGCGCTGCGGATGAAGTTCATCAGCAGGAAGCCATAAATGGTCTGGGTCAGCGGCGCGCCGGAGAAGGCCACCATGATGAAGGGGGCGGGCTTGCCGTTGGCATAGCACTTTTTCCACGCACCCACAGAGGCCTGAGCCGCAAAGCCGGAACCGAACGCAGAGCCCATGGCGGACAGGCCCAGAGCGCACGCCATACCAATAAATTCGATATTCATAGTTGATCTCCTATCCGTTTATTTTTTGATTTTATCGTGCTTTTTAAAGGGATCGTAAGCAATACCGGCCCACTCCATACCCAGCTGACCGGAAAACTCCAGCAGGTTCAGGCGGACGCCGTGGACCACCACAGACAGCAGGCCCATGACGATGTTCAGCCCGTGGCCGATCAACAGGATCAGGACGGCGGCGATGACCAAGGGGCCCTTGAAGCCCAGGGCCATGTTGTTGAAGCTCTGGGCGATGGCCAGAGACGCCATGCCCACGGCAAACAGGCGGATGTAGCTCATGATGTTGCCGAAGGCGCTGATGGTGTTCAGGAACACCGTGAACGCGTCGCCCAGGCCCGCCTTCAGGCCCTGGCCGAAGCTCTTGTCCGGGGACATGCCGCCGAACAGCACCACCAGCAGGAAGCCCGCGATGACCACGCACGCAACAGGCATCAGGTTCACCTGCTGGCCGATGACCAGGTACAGCACCACGAAATACAGGGCGTCGATGGCGGCCAGCCACCCCAGGTCCGCCAGCCAGCTCAGGTCCTTCTCCCCCAGCTTGCGGCGGATGTTCATGACGCAGGCCAGCGACAGCTGCACCGTGCCCAGGATGAAGCAGAACTTCATGATGGTGTTCTGCTGGGTGGTGGATTCCACACCGAAGTAGGCGGGATAGTTGGCGAAGGTGGGGATCACCAGGCTCTTGAGAAGCGGCACGTCCATGGCCTGCTCCAGGCCGAACCAGGTGCCTGTCAGCGCGCCCCACACAATGGTGGCGATGGACAGCAGCCACAGCAGCTGCACGGCGGTGGACGCCTTCTTATTCTTCAGGGTCATGACCAGCGCCGCCAGCAGGAACAGGCAGCCGTATCCCGCGTCGCCGATGATCATGGCGAAGAACAGGGTGAAGAAGCCCAGGAACCAGAAGGAGATGTCATACTCCCGATAGCCCGGGACCACACCCAGAATGTCGAACACCGGGATCATCAGCCGGGTGACCTTGTTATACTTGACCTTGGTGGGGACCTTGTCGTCATCGGCGGCGGGGTCCTCCATGGCCCAGGCCCAGTGGGCCTGGGCGGCGGCCTTCTTGAAGCCCTCCACCTCCGCCTCCGGGATATAGCCGGTGAGCCACACCAGGCCGTCCTGACTCTGGGAGGTGTTGCTGACGGAGGAATACTCGGCGGCGTTCTGGGTCTTGAGCATCTGGTCGTGGATGCTGGGCAGGTGCTTGGCGGCGTCGTGCAGCTCCGCCTCGCAGACCCGGATGCCCCGGTCGCAGTCCTCCCACTCCCGGTTCAGCTCCTCCAGGCCCTTTTCGGGGATGGGGAACTCGGTGACGGGATACGGGGCGGGCAGGGGCCCGATGGAGGCCAGGGTGGGCATCTTTCCCACCGGGGCCAGCCGGATCACACGCACGTCCGGGTCCGCCGCCAGGGCGGCCGCAGTCTTTTTGTCCGTGCGGTAAATGTGGATATCCAGGCCCTGGTCCCCCAGCGACCGCAGCTCCGCCGGGGAGAAGGCTCCCCATTCGGACAGCCGCTCCGCAGCCGCGTGGACGGCGGTCTTTTGCTCCTGCAGGGCCTTATGCCGGTCTATGCAGGCGGCCAGGTCCTTGTAAAAGACCTCAAATTCCTTGTCGGACAGCAGCTTTTTTTCCGGCTCCTGTCCCGTGTATTCCTGGAGAAGCATCTCCATCTTGGACAGCTCCGCAAAGCGCTCCAGATGCCGCTGGTCGGCGCTGGCCTTTTCGGCGAAGTGGACGATGCCCAGGGTCCGCAGCCGGTCCAGCAGGGCGGTTTTTTCCGATGCGGCCGCCACAATGTGGACGACCTTCATTTTTTCGATCATCCGCTCACCTCCTGCAGCTTCTTCTTGGCGATCTTGCCCCGCACCACGGCGGAGGTCTGCTGGTCGCCCAGGTAGATGCCGATGACCCGGATGTTCTCCTTGGCCTCGGGGATCTTGACCTTTTCAAACAGGTTCACCCGCTGGGCCGTGGAGCGCAGCTCCTGCTCCAGAAGCTCCACCTGGCGGCGGAGGGTCTTTTCCAGAGCGTCCAGCCGGGCGATCTCCCGCAGGCGCACCGCCGCAGTGTCCACCCACAGGGGGTAATCCGCCACGTCGTATTGGATCTCCTCAAAGCTCAGCTCCTGGAACACCGGAACGGTGACACCGGCGATGTTCTCCTGGCCGCACACCACATGGTGGGGGCGGATCAGGGTCTCCAGGCGCTTGTCCGCCGGGAAGCTGTCGTTTTCCGCGAAAACGGCCACCCAGTCGTCCAGTCCCGCCACGGCGGCCCGGCGCTGCTGCTCCACCTGCTCCAGCTGGGCCGTTACCTGCATCACCACGGACTGCAGCTGCTGCTTTTTCAGCTGCAGGGTGGGCAGATAGCGCTGAAACTGCTTCAGGCGGTCCTTCTGCACCTTCAATTCATTTTTGGTAAGTTTGACAGCCATAGGCGCACCCTCATTCCACGGCGGACCGCTTGGGCCATCTCTCCTGGATGAGGCTGGTTTTCAGGCCGGTTTCGTTGGGCTCGAAGCACTCGGCCAGGATCTCCCAGCCCAGGTCCAGCGCCTCCTCCAGCGGGATATTCACGCTCAGGTCCATCAGCTTCGTTTCAAACAGGTGCCCGTATTTCAGCAGCTTTTCGTCCCACTCGGACATCATGAAGCCCATGGACTTCTTTTCCAGACTCTCCTTATAGGCGCTGTACAGCCGGATCATGCCGTCCATCAGGGCCCGGTGGTCGCTTCTGGTCTTGTCGTTGACGTTCTGCTTCAGACGGGACAGGGAGCCGAAGGGCTCAATGTGGCCGTTTTTCAGGTAATACTGGCCCTCGGTGATATAGCCGGTGTTGTCGGGCACCGGGTGGGTCACGTCGTCGCCGGGCATGGTGGTAACGCCCAGGATGGTGATGGAGCCCGCGCCCTCAAAGTCCACGGCCTTTTCATAGCGGGCGGCCAGGCAGCTGTACAGATCGCCCGGGTAGCCGCGGTTGGAGGGCACCTGTTCCATGGTGATGGCCATTTCCTTCTGGGCGTCGGCGTAGTTGGTCATATCCGTCAGCAGCACCAGGACCCGCTTTCCGGCCAGGGCGAACTGCTCCGCCACGGCCAGGGCCATATCGGGCACCAGGGTGCACTCCACGGTGGGGTCGGAGGCGGTGTGGATGAACATCACCGTGCGGCCCATGGCACCGCTCTTTTCCAGGGTGTCCCGGAAGTACAGATAGTCGTCGTACTTCAGGCCCATGCCGCCCAGGACGATCACGTCCACCTGGGCCTGCATGGCGATGCGGGAGAGCAGCTGGTTATACGGCTCGCCGGACACGGAGAAGATGGGCAGCTTCTGGCTTTCCACCAGGGTGTTGAACACGTCGATCATGGGGATACCGGTGCGGATCAGCTTGTTGGGCACGATACGCTTGGACGGGTTCACGGAGGGGCCGCCGATGGGGATCATGTTCTCCGTCAGGGCGGGGCCGTTGTCCCGGGGGACCCCGGCGCCGTCGAAGATGCGGCCCAGCAGGTGGTCGGAGAAGGACACCATCATGGGGCGGCCCAGGAAACGGACCGGGTCCGTGGTGCTGACGCCCTGGGTGCCGCTGAACACCTGCAGCGTCACCAGGTCCTTGTCCAGCTTGATGACGTTGGCATAGCTGTCGCCCACCAGGGCCAGGTCGCCGTTGCGGACGCCGGTGGCCCGGACCGTGACAACGTTGCCCACGATGGACTCAATTTTCGTGTAAACTTTCTGCATATTGACTCCCCTCTCAACCCGCTGCCTTGCTCAGGTAAAAGTCCTTGAGCCGCTTTTCCTGGGCCTCAAATTCCGGGGTGCGGAACACGGTGTTGTGCCAGTCCAGGAACTCCTGCCGGACCTGGTTGAAGAAGGCGCGGATCTCTTTTTTGTCGCTGAGTGCGAAGTCCCGGGTCAGCACGTCATACAGCACGTTGAACTCGTGGATCTGACGGTCGGGGTCGCAGGCGGCGTCGATGGGATCGAAGGAGTTCTGCTGCAGATACACCGCATCCAGCAGCTCGCCCTTCTGGTATACGATATAGTCCTCGGCGGAGGTACCCTCCTCGCCGATGACCTTCATCATCTGGTTGATCTCGTTGCTGCGCTTGAGGATGCTGCGGGCCTGCTCCACCCGGTCCATATCCACCACGCCCCGGTACTTGGACCAGGAGTCGATGGGGTGGATGGCGGGGTATTTGCGGGCGTCGGACCGCTCGCGGGACAGACCGTGGAACGCGCCCACCACCTTCAGGGTGGCCTGGGTCACGGGCTCCTCGAAGTTGCCGCCGGCGGGGGACACGGTGCCGCCGATGGTAACGGAGGCGATCTTGCCGTTCTTCAGCCGGACCTTACCGGCCCGCTCATAGAAGGAGGCGATAACGGACTCCAGATAGGCGGGGAAGGCCTCCTCGCCGGGGATCTCCTCCAGACGGCCGCTCATCTCACGCATGGCCTGGGCCCAGCGGCTGGTGGAATCCGCCAGCAGCAGCACGTCCAGACCCATCTGGCGGTAATACTCCGCCATGGTGACGGCGGTGTACACCGACGCCTCACGGGCGGCCACGGGCATGGAGGAGGTGTTGCAGATGATGATGGTGCGCTCCATCAGGGAGCGGCCGGTGCGGGGGTCCACCAGCTCGGGGAACTCCTTCAGCACCTCCACCACCTCGCCGGCCCGCTCGCCGCAGGCCGCTACGATGACCACGTCCACGTCGGCGTTCTTGGCCTCCATGTGCTGCAGAACGGTCTTGCCCGCGCCGAAGGGGCCGGGCACGCAGAAGGTGCCGCCCTTGGCCACCGGCAGGAAGGTGTCGATGGAGCGGAGCTTGGTCACCAGGGTCTCGTCCGGGCGCAGACGCTCCTCATAGCAGCGGATGGGCTGCTTCACGGGCCAGGAGAACACCATGGTCAGTTCCTTCTCCTCGCCGCTTTCGTTTTCCAGCACCGCCACGGTGTCCCGGACGTTGTACACGCCCTTTTCCCGGACGGATTTCACCCGCCAGCCCTGGTCCTTCAGGCCGAAGGGCACCATGATCAGGTGGGTGAACAGCCCCTCGGGCACGCTGCCCACGGCGTCGCCTGCGGTGACGTGGTCGCCGGGCTTCACCAGAGGGGTAAACTCCCAGTCCTTGTTGGGGATGGGGTCCAGATACACGCCCCGCTGCAGGAAGAAGCCGCACTGCTGCGCCAGCTCCGGCAGGGGATTCTGCAGACCGTCGAACACCTGGGTCAGCAGGCCCGGGCCCAGCTCCACGCTCATCAGCTGGCCGGAGAGCTCCACCTTGTCGCCCACCTGGATGCCGTTGGTCATTTCATAGATCTGCATGCTGGCCGTGTCGCCGTTGACGCGGATGACCTCACCCTTGAGCCGGTCATCGCCCACCAGGACATAGCCCACTTCATTCTTTCGGACGGAGCCGGAAAAGGTGGCTGCCACCAGATTCCCGTTCACTCCGGTCACATATCCTGTCACTTTGTCCATTTTGATTCTCCTGTTTCGTTATAGGCTGGAAACCTGCTGGCGGATGCTCTGCATCAGGCCGTCGAAGGCCCGCTTGCCGGACTCATACCGGAAGGTCCGCTGCCGCTCCAGCAGCTGCAGCTTCATGGCGTAGCCGTACAGGGCGTGGTCATCGAAGTTGTGCAGGCCGATCATGCCGTCCAGGCGGCGGAATTCCAGGTCCAGCAGCAGCCGTTCCCCCTCCAGGGGATTTTCGGCGTTCACCGCCGCCGTCACCGTCTGGACAATGCCGGCGTCCCGGTCGGAGGGCACGGCGCAGGGCCGTCCCAGCTTCACGTTCCGCTGATACGTCAGCTCCCGGCACAGGGCCTTGTAAAACCCGGCCCACTCCGACAGCAGCGGCCCCTTGTCCGAGTCCACCGTCAGCTCCTCCAGCGTCCGGTATACCCCGGCGCTGACCGCCGAGCGGCACATGGCCAGAAACGCGGCGTAGTCCATGGGAGGCTCCCCCTGGGTCCGGAGCATGGGCAGGCTGGAGATGAGATAGTAGTAGGAAGCCATAGGCCGCCCCCTTACAGGTGCATATCCCGGAAGAAGGGCATGAGCATCTCCGCGATCTCCTGGTCGGAGCAGTCAAAATAGCCGGAGCCGTCCTTGGCGGCCAGCCGGAAGCCTGCGCCCACCTTCTTGGAGGGGCGGAGCTCCAGGCCGTTTTTCAGCTCCTGGGCCAGCTGCTGGCGGATGCCGTCCGTCACCTGACCCACCTCCACGGCGTAGCCGGAAACGTCCTCTCCCTGGAGGGCTGCCTGGATGAGCTTGGCCAGCGTCTGCTGGTCCAGAGCCTTGCCCACGTCGGCGGCCAGGATTTTCTCAAACTCCTGCTGCACCTCCTGCCGGAAGGCCAGGACTGCGTCCCGCTTGGCCTGCTGGGCGCTGAGCTGGGCGCTGTTTTTGAACACCTCGATCTCGGCCCTGGCGTCGTCCCGCAGCTTATCCGCCTGACTCTTTGCGTCGGCGATGATGGCGTCCGCCTGCTTCCGGGCGTCGGCCAGGATCGCGGCGGCCTGCTGATTTGCGCTGTCGATGCCGTCCTTTTTGATGGAAGAAACAAGATCCTGAATCTGAAGTTCCATAATTGATCACCTTCTTGTCTGTATTTGCTTGATAGAACTGCGGGTATGTCCATATTATAATACACGCCCCAAAAAATGCAACACATTTCGGCGAATGCGTCATACAATTTCCTTATACAACGTCCCTGACATATCTACTTTTTCACTGTTTATGTTTCCCCAGAATGAACAGTATCATGCAGGGATTTCCTGAATCTGGAAAAATGCCGGCACTCCCTCACTCCTCAAGGCGCAGCAGTCCCCGCTGCACCGAGTCGGACAGGACGAATTTCTTGTCCCCCTTGGCAGGGAAGCGTATCTCCACGATGGGGTCCCGGAAGGACAACACGGTTCCCGGTCCGAAAACCCTGTGGACGGCCCTCTGCCCGGAACGGACCCCGGACGGCGGCAGCGCTGCCTGCTCCCGGGGCAATGCCGCCGGAGCCGGCCGGTCCGGGGCCCTCCAGGCCACGGCCCGCCGGTCCACCATCTGGCCCAGGGTCAGGAACTCCGTCTCGCCGGAGGCATAGGCCACCATGCACTGCCCCCGGCAGCAGGCCCGGATCACGCCGCCGCCCTTTTCGGCGTGGCGATAGTGCTTTCCGCACGGCTCCGTATTCAGGGAGGCGAACACGTCCTCCGGCCCGATGTATTCCCGGGGCAGCCCCCGGCGCAGCTCGTCGGCAAAGGCGGACTCCCGATTCCGGCAGGAGAACAGATACAGCCGGTTCCGGGCCCGGGTCACGGCCACATAGAACAGCCGCCGCTCCTCCTGATACTGGTCCTGCCGCCCGGCGTCCTTCGGCTCCGTCACCGCCGGAAGGATGCCGTCCAGCACGTCCAGCAGATACACCGTGTCATACTCCAGGCCCTTGCTGGAGTGGACGGTGGACAGGATCAGTCCCCCGCCGCAGGGCAGGGAGGGGGCCGACACCAGGGCCTGCAGCTCGTCCAGGCAGCGGCACAGCCCCTCCAGCCCGGTCTCCTGCCGGGCCAGCAGGCAGAGAATTTCATATTTGCCGCCGTCCAGCTTCTGGCGCTCCGCATAGTCCCGGTAGCGCAGGCCGTCCCAGATGCAGCTCAGGCCCTGGGCGGCAGTGTCCTGCAAAAGCATGGGCAGCATGGTCAGCAGGGCAGCGGCGCTGTCCCTGCCGTATTGGGACAGCTGCGGAAAGCCCAGCAGCTCCCGGAGGATGGAGCCTCCGGTGGCCCGGCTTTTCTGGCAGGCATACTCCGCCGCCTTTTTGGAAATTCCGCCGCCGACCTTGTAATAGATTCGCAGAAAAACCTCCGCGTCCGTCTGGTCATGGGCCAGGGCGATGATGTCCCGGATGTCCGCCACGATCCGGTGGGTGAAAAAGGCGTCGTCCATCCGGCGGCAGCGATAGGGTATCCCGCCCCGGTCCAGCAGGTCGATCAGCGGCAGGGCGCTGTCGTTGTTGCGGTAAAGCACCGCCGTCTCCTCCTGGACGCTGGCCGCCATATTCACCAGCCAGGGGTACTGGTCGGCCCGGTCCATGGCAGAGATCACCCGGACGGCAGCGCCGGAGGCCCGGGTGGGGTGGATGGTCTTGGGGCGGCGGTGGTGATTTTTCCGGATGAAGGCGTCCGCCGCCCGGAGAATTTCCGGCGTGGAGCGGTAGTTTTCCTCCATCAGCAGCACCCGGGCCCCGGGATAGGTCTGTTCAAACTGCATCAGGGCGTCCGGATAGGCGGCCCGGAAGCCATAGATGCTCTGGTCCTCGTCGCCTACCATGAAGATGTTGCCGCTTTTCCCGGCCAGCAGGCGGATGATGGCGTGCTGGATCCGGGAGGTGTCCTGGGACTCGTCCACGCAGATATAGGGGAAGCGGTTCTGAAAATGGGTCCGCACATCCTCGTGGAGCTCCAGAATTTTCTTGGCGTACACCATCTGGTCGTCATAGTCCATCCATTTATTGTCCCGCAGGGCCTTGCCGTATTCCCGGTACAGCTCCGGGAATTTCTCGAAGCCGGTGTCCAGCTCCCCCAGCCGCTCCTCCGGCAGCATCATATTTTTGGCATAGGCGATGCTCTTGCGCAGCTCCTTCACCACGCTCTGGGTGGGGTACTCGCCGCACAGGTCCCGGTACAGGTCCGAAACCAGCTTCGCCAGGGCGCTTTCGTCCTCCGCCAGGATGAAGGGCGGCCTTTTGCCGCAATTTTGGGCATAGTAGGCGATGATCTTGGAGGATACGCCGTTGATGGTGCGGATCTCCGGGGGATGGGGGCAGTCCTGGCCGAACAGGGCGGCAAAGCGCTGCTTCATCTCCCCGGCGGCGGCCCGGGTATAGGTCATGGTGAGGATCTGGTCCGGCGCAATGCCGCAGCAGCACAGCATATAGCCCAGGCGGGTCACCAGCACGGTGGTTTTCCCGCTGCCGGGCACCGCCAGCAGCAGCACAGGGCCCTCCACGGCGTGCACCACCTCCTGCTGCTGGCGGTTCAGCCGGGCGGCATATTTCCGGTCAAAGGCTTCCCGGTCCATGGCGCGCCTCCTTTGTCTTTTATGGTCCGGCATGCATTTTATCACAAATCAGAAGACTTTACAATCGGCTCCCGCCCCGCCGCCGGAACCGGATTTTTGCCCGCTGGGGAAGAAAATGCTTGCAATCCGCCGGGAAATGTGTATAATAGATGAGCAGGGTGTGCTGCCCTGTTCATATGGGCTTGTAGCTCAGCTGGGAGAGCGTTCGGTTCGCATCCGAGAGGTCGAGGGTTCGAATCCCTTCAGGTCCACCAACACAATATAATCCGAACCCCTTGCCGATTGGCCGTGGGTTCGGATTTATTGTTTTGTCCGCCGTCCCGGCATAATTTTCCCCGCCGCCGCATAATAGACAGGGGAGGGGAACGCTATGAAGCCTGCTGTTTATCTGTACGGTGTGCCGGGTCAATACGAAAACTATCTGGCGGCACTGGAGAGCGCCGGGGTCCGGGTGATCCTGTGCCGGGACCTGTACCGCAGTCTGGACTGCGGGGGACTGCTGCTGCCCGGCGGCGGGGACATCCGGGGCCCCCTTCCGGGAACGGAGTCCTTTCTGATCGACTCCTTTGCCCGGTCCCGGCGGCCCATTCTGGGGATCTGCCGGGGACTCCAGGCCCTGAACGTCCACTGGGGCGGGACCCTGCGGGATATCCCCGGCCACCAGCTGCCCCGGGGCGATCTGGTGCACCCCACCCGGGCGGAGGGGCTGATGGCCCGTCTGCTGGGGGAAGCTCCCGCCGTCACCAGCTGCCACCACCAGGCGGTGGACCGCCTGGCCCCGCCCTTACAGGCGGTGCAGTGGTCCCCGGACGGCGTGGTGGAGGCGGCGGTCCACCGGCAGCTGCCGGTGCTGGGGGTCCAGTGGCACCCGGAGCGCCAGAGCTATGGCCTGCGCCGGGCGGACGCCCCCGGGGCAGAGGCCCTGTTTGCCTATTTCGCTGCACTGATAGGAGGAGAACCATGGACAGACCCGTGCGGGAGCTGAATCTGGAGCTGGGGCGGCCCGACGCCGCGGAAGCCATCCGCCGCCTGGCGGCGGAGGTGAAGGCCGCCCGGAAAATGGGGACCCCGGCCATGAAGCTGATCCATGGCTACGGCTCCTCCGGCAAAGGCGGGCGGCTGCGCACTGCCTGCCGCACCTGGCTGCGGCAGCAGGAGCTGTGCTTCCTGCCCGGGGAGGAGTTCAGCATCTTCAACCAGGAGGCCCGCCGGTGGCTGGCCCTGTGCCCCCGGCTGCGGCAGGACCGGGATCTGGACGCCGAAAACCGGGGCGTCACCTATGTTCTGCTGAAAAAATAACAAAAACCGCCGTGAAGCGCTTCTTTTTTCAAGCGCTTCACGGCGTTTTTTCATTCCAGGGATGCCTTGTATCCCTCGCCCCAGGCCCACATGGAGTCCAGAATGGGCTTCAGGCTCCGGCCCAGTGGGGTCAGGGAATACTCCACCCGGGGCGGCACCTCGGCATAGACCTCCCGGTGGACCAGGCCGCTTTTCTCCATGTCCCGCAGCTGGGCGGCGAGCACCTTCTGGGACACATCGCCCACAGATTTTCTCAGCTCGCCGAAGCGCTTGGTGCCCGGCATCAGGTCCCGGAGGATCAGCACCTTCCACTTGTCGCCGATCAAGGTCAGCGTGGTCTCCACCGGGCAGGCGGGCAGCTGGTCCTTTTTCTTTGCCTCACTCATGTCCATAAAACCTCCCCAAAAGCTGTCCCGGTTTCCGGCGGGACGTCCCGCAAAAGCCGGGCTTTGTCCCGGTTTTTATCCGGGACAGGCCGGGACGGAAAGCCCTGTCCCGGCGTTTTTTGCGGTCTTTTTATTTTCCCACGCAGAAGCGGGAGAAAATGGTCTGGATCAGGTCGTCCCGGATGTGTTTTCCGTTCAGCTCCCCCAGAGCCTCCAGGGCGGCCTCGGCATCGGTGAGCACCACGTCCGGGGTCATGCCGATGCGCAGGGCACTGCGGGCGCTGCGGACGGAGGCCAGAGCCCGGGACACGGCGTCGGCCTGGCGGGCATTGGTCAGCAGCTCCCCGGGGCGGCCCTCCCCGGCGGGGTACAGGGCTCCGATGGCGTCGCACAGGACGGACACCCCCTCGCCGCTGCGGGCGGACAGGGACACCACGTTGTCGAACTCGTCGGCCAGTCGGCCGATGTCCACCGCCCGGGGCAGGTCGGATTTGTTCACCGCCACCAGCAGGTTGGGCGCCTGCCGGGCCAGGGCCATGGCCTCCCGGTCGGCCTCCGTCAGGGGGCTGGAGCCGTCCAGCACCAGCAGGGCCAGGGAAGCCTGGCGGGCGGCGGCCCGGGCCCGCTCCACGCCGATCTTCTCCACGGCGTCCTCCGTCTGGTGGATGCCCGCCGTGTCGCACAGGCGCAGCAGCACATGGCCCACCCGGACCTTTTCCTCCACCGTGTCCCGGGTGGTTCCGGCCACGTCGGTGACGATGGCCCGGTCATAGCCCAGCAGGGCGTTGAGCAGGGAGGACTTGCCCACGTTGGGGCGGCCCAGGATCACCGTGGGGACCCCTAATTTCAGGAGCTTTCCCCGGGAGAAGGTGGCCAGCAGCTCCTCCAGCCGGTTTTCGGCGCGGCGGAGGGTATCCAGCATGTCCTCCCGCTGGAGGTCGCCGATGTCCTCGTCGGGATAGTCCACCACGGCGTAAAACCGGGAGACGATGGCCATCAGGCCGTCATAAATCTCCGCCACGGTGCGGCTGAGGACCCCCTCCAGCTGGCCCACGGCGTTGTGGGCGGCCTGGGCGGTCTCGGCGTCGATCAGGTCCGCCACGGCCTCCGCCTGCAAAAGGTCCATGCGGCCGTTGAGAAAGGCCCGGCGGGTGAACTCGCCGCCCTTGGCCTGGCGGGCTCCGGCGGCAAGCATGGCGGCCAGGGCCGCGTCCAGCACCACCGGGCTTCCGTGGCACTGCAGCTCGCCGCAGTCCTGGCCGGTGTAGCTGCCGGGGCCGGGGAACAGCACCGCCAGGGCGCTGTCGATGACCTGGCCGTCCCGGTCCAGCACGTCCCCCAGCACCAGGCGGCGGGGCTCCTGCCGGGACATGGGGCGGCCGTTTTTCGGGCGGAACACCCGGTCCAGCACGGTGCAGGTGTCCGGCCCGGACAGGCGCACCACGCCAATGGCCGACGGCCCCGGAGCCGTGGCAATGGCGGCGATGGTATCAGACATGGAAATGCACTCCTTTTTATACACATGAGGCCAGTATAGCATGATTTGTTGCCCCGGGCAAGGCAGCAGGCGATAATTCCCCGGGAAACGGGGCAGACTATGGGCAGATCAACGGAAAGGAGGGGCGGAATATGCAGGCTATGGTCCATGCGAAAACGTGCATCCAGTGCGGGCTGTGTCCGGCGGTATGCCCGGACGTGTTTACCCTGGACCCCGGGGAACCCGCCCGGGCCATCAGCGGCCCGGTGCCGGAGGAGTGCCGGCTGGCGGCCCAGGAGGCGGCGGACAGCTGCCCGGTAGGGGCCATCGAGATCCGGTGAACAAAAGGCGGGGGGGACGCGGGCCCTCTCAGTCGGCTGCGCCGACAGCTCTACCAGAGGGAGAGCCAAGTCCGTAGGGCCCGCTGCCCTCGGCGGGCCGGGGCAGGGGGCGGATTGCCGCCGAAAATGGTACAATTGGGAGGACACCCCCAGGAGGGCGCGGCTGGGCCGTGCCCTCTTGTTATTTTTCCCCCGATGGAGTATCCTATGGACAACAAGCTACACCGGGAGGTGCAATATGCACAAATACATTCTCATCCCCGATTCCTTCAAGGGCACCCTGTCCGCCCGGGACTTCTGCGCCGTGGCCCGGGAGGCCATCGGGCGGGCGGACCCCGGGGCACAGGTGCTCTCCATCCCCCTGGCCGACGGCGGCGAGGGTACGGTGGAGGCGTTTCTGGCGGCCTGCGGCGGCCTGCGGATCGAATGCCCCTGCACGGGCCCCTATGGCGGCACGGCGCCGGGGTTTTACGGCCTGCTTCCTGACGGCACCGCCGTTGTGGAGCTGGCCGCCGCCGCGGGGCTGCCTCTGGCCGGAACGGACCTGCATCCGGCGGAGGCCACCACCTACGGCGTGGGCCAGCTGCTGCTGCACGCCGCCCGCCATGGGGCCAGGCGTCTGCTGCTGGGCCTGGGCGGCAGCGCCACCAACGACGGCGGCTGCGGCGCCGCCGCTGCCCTGGGCGTGGAGTTTTACGACAGCCGGGGCCGGACCTTTGTCCCCACCGGCGGCACACTGGGGGAAATCCACCGCATCTGCGCCGAAAACCTGGAGCCGCTGCCGCCGGTGACGGTGCTGTGCGATGTGGACAACCCCCTGTGCGGCCCCCGGGGTGCTGCCGCCGTGTTCGGCCCCCAGAAGGGGGCGGACCCGGACATGGTGCAGCTGCTGGACGCGGGCCTGGCCCATCTGGCGGCGGTGCTGCGCCGGGACACGGGCCGGGACGTGCTGGACATGCCCGGCGGCGGCGCGGCAGGCGGCTTCGGCGCAGGGGCGGCGGCCCTGCTGAACGCCCGGCTGCGGCCGGGGGTGGAGATGCTGCTGGATGCGGCGGATTTCCCCCGTCTGGCGGCGGACGCGGACCTGATCATAACCGGCGAGGGCAGGCTGGACAGCCAGAGCCTGGGCGGCAAGGCCGTCATCGGCGTGGCCCGGCGGGCCCGGGAGCTGGGAGTTCCCTGCGCGGCCCTGGCCGGGGCGGTGGACGTCTCCGCCCTGCCCCGGGCCTATGAGCTGGGCCTCACCGCCGCCTTCCCCATCAATCCTCTGCCCTTGCCCTTTGAACAGGTGCGGGTTTCCTGCCGGGAAAATCTGTCCGCCGCAGTGGAGAATCTCATCCGTTTTTATTGCTCTGTCGCTCGGTGACTCCAACCAAAAACTTAACGCGAAAACTCCATTACTTTATTGATTCTTTATGCTTTTCTGCGATATTTTAGCGTGATATATGAAAAATCCGAGAAATCTGTAACACTTCACAAAATGTTCGTTAAAAATTCAGCGATTTGGCAATTGTAAACATTCTGTGACTGTTATAGAATTAACACAGACGGGTCTGCTGCGTATAGGGCGGCGGACCGGAAAACGAAACAGCGCGGTGCGCCGCGCCCCCAAATTAAGGAGAGTGAGTCTGTGTTTAAGAAATTCACCAACGGCTGCGTTCGCGTGGTCAATCGCTGGCTGCCGGATGCCTTCCTGTTCGCCATCATCCTGAGCATCATCGTTTTCATCGGCGCCATGTTTGCCACGGGAATGGGTCCGCTGAAGGTGCTCAACGCCTGGGGCGACGCAAAGGGCTTCTGGGGCCTGCTGGCGTTCTCCATGCAGATGGCCCTGGTTCTGGTATTCGGTTCCGCCATGGCTTCCGCCAAGCCCTGCAAAAAGGCCCTGCGGGCTGTGGCGGGTCTGTGCCACAACAACATGCAGGCCATCGTGATCACCACCATGGTCTCCACCATCTGCTGCTGGCTGAACTGGGGCTTCGGCCTGGTGGTGGGCGCTCTGCTGGCCAAGGAAGTGGTCCGCCGCGTTCCCACCGTGGACTATCCTCTGCTGATCGCCTCCGCCTACTCCGGCTTCGTGATCTGGCACGCGGGTCTGTCCGGCTCCATCCCCCTGGACCTGGTGGCCGGCAAGGCCTTCGGTGAGGTGACCTATCAGGCCCCCATCACCGCCACCGTGTTCCACCCTGTGAACATCATCATGTGCGTCGTGATCCTGATCGCCATGCCCTTCATCAACTACGCCATGCATCCCGACAAGGCCCACACCGTCTGCATCGACCCCACCCTGCTGCAGGATGAGGAGGACAAGACCTACGAGATCAAGACCCCCGCTGACCGCATCGAGCACTCCAAGATCCTGTGGGTGATCCTGGTGGTGGCCGGGTTTGCCTACATCGTTTACTACTTCGTCCAGAACGGCTTCACCCTGGGTCTGAACATCGTGAACATGATCTTCCTGTTCCTGGGCATCCTGCTCCACGGTGACCTGCGCCGCTATGTGGACGCCATCGGCGAGGCTGCTGCCGGCGCCGCCGGTATCCTGCTGCAGTTCCCCTTCTATGCCGGTATCATGGGCATGATGGTGGCTGCCAACGACCAGGGCGTATCTCTGGCCAGCGTCATCTCCCAGTTCTTCGTGAACATCTCCAACAGCATCACCTTCCCCATGCTGTCCTTCCTGGCGGCCGGTATCGTGAACTTCTTCGTTCCCTCCGGCGGCGGCCAGTGGGCCGTTCAGGGTCCCATCATGATGCCCGCCGGCGCCAACCTGGGCATCGACGCCGGACGCACCGCCATGGCCATTGCCTGGGGCGACCAGTGGACCAACATGATCCAGCCCTTCTGGGCTCTGCCTGCTCTGGGCATTGCCAAACTGTCTGCCCGGGATATCATGGGCTATCTGGTCATCGTTCTGCTGTTCACCGGCGTGGTGGCCTGCCTGGGCTTCCTGGCCTGGGGCCTGTGGTTCTGATTTACCCGATCCACCAATTGAAAAGAGGCGCTGCCGCGGCAGCGCCTCTTTTTTGTCCGTATACGCGTTACTCCCGATAGATGGCGGCGTCAAAGTCCCGCACCAGCTCCTGGCGCTTGGTGTCCATGACCTTCACCAGGTTGAACTCCTCAAAGGCCAGCCGCATGGCGAATTCCTTGGCCTCCTGAATGTCGTTGGTCTCGAAAAAGGGGAAGAAGCTCATCCCCGGAACGTTTTCCTTTTTCAGCAAAACCTGAAAGCGCATGGTCCGCATCCTCCTGCATATGTGGTGTACCTTTTAGTATACCCCCGCCGGGGGCAAAACGCAACGGCGCGTTTCGCCCAAAATCCCGCCCCGAAAACCGGCAAATTTGCCGGAGGGGAAAATGCAAAAAGGCCTTTTCTCCCCGGGCCCGGTCGTGTATAATAGTTAGGTTGAAGCAATTACCGGAAAGAGGGAGCACATATGAAAATCGGTTTTGATAACGACAAATACCTGGCCCTCCAGGCCCAGCACATCCGGGCCCGGCGGGAGCAATTCGGCGACAAGCTGTATATCGAGTTCGGCGGCAAGCTGTTCGACGATTACCACGCCTCCCGGGTGCTGCCGGGGTTCCAGCCGGACAGCAAGATCCGGATGCTGGCCTCCATCCGGGACGAGGTGGAGATCGTGGTGGCCATCTGCGCCGGAGACATCGAAAAGAAGAAGATCCGCGGCGACCTGGGCATCGGCTATGACGAGGACGTGCTGCGGCTGATGGACGTGTTCCGGGGCCTGGGGTTCTATGTGGGCTCCGTGGTCATCACCCAGTACGCCGGGCAGCCGGCGGCGGACGCCTTCATCAAGCGGCTGACGGCTCTGGGCGTCCGGAGCTATCGCCACTATCCCATTGCCGGATACCCCTCGGACGTGGCCCACATCGTGTCCGACGACGGCCTGGGCAAAAACGACTATATCGAAACCACCCGCCCCATCGTGGTGGTGACGGCTCCCGGCCCCGGCAGCGGCAAAATGGCCACCTGCCTGAGCCAGCTGTACCATGAGAACAAGCGGGGCGTCCGGGCGGGCTACGCCAAGTATGAGACCTTCCCCATCTGGAACCTGCCTTTGAAGCACCCGGTGAACCTGGCCTATGAGGCGGCCACGGCGGACCTGAACGACGTGAACATGATCGACCCCTTCCACCTGGAGGCCTACGGCAAGACCACCGTGAACTACAACCGGGATGTGGAGATCTTCCCGGTGCTCAACGCCATGTTCCAGCGGATTCAGGGCACGTCCCCCTATCAGTCCCCCACGGACATGGGCGTGAACATGGCGGGCTTTGCCATTGTGGACGATGCGGTATGCCAGGAGGCCTCCCGGATGGAGATCCTCCGCCGGTACTATGCCGGTATGGTGGACCGGGTCCGGGGCAAGTGCGACGACGATGTGGTGCGCAAGCTGGAGATCATCATGCAGCAGGCCGGTGTCACGCCGGATATTTGTCCCGCCGTGGCGGCCTGCCTGAAAAAGGCGGAGGAGACCGCCGCCCCCGCCGGGGCCATGGTCCTGCCGGACGGCCGGGTGGTCACCGGAAAGAACAGCTCCCTGCTGGGACCCTCGGCGGCGCTGCTGCTGAACGCCATTAAGGCTCTGGCCGGTATCGACAAGGAGCTGGACCTGCTGCCGTCGTCCATCATCGCCCCCATCAGCGACATGAAGATTTCCCACCTGGGCCACCGGAACCCCCGGCTGCACTCCGACGAGGTGCTCATCGCCCTGTCCATCTCCGCCGTCACCAACCCCCTGGCGGAGCGGGTGCTGAAGAAGCTGGACGACCTCCGGGGCTGCGACGCCCACTTCTCCGTCATTATCTCCGAGGAGGACGAGAAGCTCTATAAGCGCCTGGGCATCCACGTCAGCTGCCAGCCCCGGTACGAGATCAAGCGCCTGTATCACAAGTGAAAAAACCGGGACGGACAGGCTCCGTCCCGGTTTTTCCCCGGAAGAAAGGAGTATTTTATGCCCACCATTGCCGAAATTCTGGCCCGGGAGCTGGAAAAGCCCCTGGCCCATGTGCAGAATGTCATCAACCTGCTGGATGAGGGCAACACCATCCCCTTCATCGCCCGCTACCGCAAGGAGCTCCACGGCAGCATGGACGACACGGCCCTGCGGACCCTGGAGGACCGGCTGAACTATCTGCGGAACCTGGCCCAGCGCCGGGAGGAGGTCAAAAACGCCATCGACGGCCAGGGGAAGCTCACCCAGGAGCTGTCCGCCGCCATTGACAACGCCGCCACCCTGGCGGAGGTGGAGGACCTGTACCGCCCCTATAAGCAGAAGCGCCGGACCCGGGCCACCGTGGCCCGGGAAAAGGGCCTGGAGCCGTTGGCCCAGCTGCTGCTGGCTCAGGGCCGGGACTGCCCGGATCCGGAGACCGCCGCCGCCGGATTCCTGGATCCGGAAAAGGGTGTGGAGACTCTGGCCGATGCCCTCCAGGGGGCCAACGACATCGTGGCGGAGCTGCTGTCGGACGATGCCGCCATCCGCAAGACCCTGCGGGAGCTGCTGCGCCGCCAGGGCCGGCTGCGTAGTCTGGCCGCTACGGAGGAGGACACCGTCTACCGCCTGTATTATGACTTTGACCAGCCCATCGCCAAGCTGGCCGGGCACCAGATCCTGGCCATCAACCGGGGCGAAAAGGAGGGCGTCCTCACCGTCACCGTACTGCTGGACCGGGAGCTGGGTCTGATGACTCTGCGCCGGGCGGTGGTGCGTCCCGGGTCCCGGGCCATGGAGTTTATCAAGGCCGCCTGCGAGGACGCCTATGACCGGCTGATCTACCCCTCCCTGGAGCGGGAGGCCCGGTCTGATCTCACCGCCGCCGCCTGCGAGGGGGCCATTGCCAACTTCGGCCTGAACCTGAAGCCCCTGCTGATGCAGCCTCCGGTAAAGGGCCATGTGACCATGGGCCTGGACCCCGGCTATGCCCACGGCTGCAAGGTGGCGGTCATCGACGGCACCGGCCGGGTGCTGGACACCGCCGTGGTGTATCCCACCTTCGGTCCCCGCCAGAGGCAGGAGGCCATCGCCCGCCTGTCCCAGCTGGTACGCCGCCATGGCGTCACCCATATTGCCATCGGCAACGGCACCGCCAGCCGGGAGACGGAGCAGATGGCGGTGGAGCTGATCCGGCAGCTGGGCGGCGGCGTCAGCTATATGATGGTCAACGAGGCCGGGGCCTCCGTATACTCCGCCAGCAAGCTGGCGGCGGAGGAGTTTCCGGAGTATGACGTGAACCTCCGCAGCGCCGTGTCCATCGCCCGGCGGATGCAGGACCCCCTGGCGGAGCTGGTGAAGATCGACCCCAAGGCCATCGGCGTGGGCCAGTACCAGCACGATATGCCCCAGAAGCGGCTGGACGAGACCCTGTCCGGCGTGGTGGAGGACTGCGTCAACGCCGTGGGCGTGGACGTGAACACCGCCTCCGCCAGCCTGCTGGGCCGGGTGTCCGGCCTCAATGCCACCACTGCCAGGAATATTGTGAAATACCGGGAGGAAAACGGTGCCTTCACCGGCCGCCGCCAGCTGCTGAAGGTCCCCAAGCTGGGGCCCAAGGCGTTCCAGCAGTCGGCGGGCTTTTTGCGGGTGCCGGAGAGCAAGTCCGTGCTGGACAACACCGGCGTCCATCCGGAGAGCTATGCCGCGGCCCAGGGACTCCTGGACCTGTGCGGCTATACCCTGGCGGACGTGTCCGCCGGGAGCCTGGCGGCCCTGCCGGACAAGATCAAGGCCCTGGGGGAGGAAAGCGTTGCCCGTCAGCTGGACATCGGCGTGCCCACCCTGCGGGACGTGGCGGCCGAGCTGGTGAAGCCGGGCCGGGACGTCCGGGATGAGCTGCCTGCCCCCATTCTGCGAACGGATGTGCTGGATATTAAGGACCTGGCCCCCGGCATGGTGCTGACGGGCACCGTTCGCAACGTGGTGGATTTCGGCGTGTTCGTGGACATCGGCGTCCACCAGGACGGCCTGGTCCATATCTCCCAGGTGTGCAACAAGTTCATCCGCCACCCGTCGGAGGTAGTGTCCGTGGGAGACGTGATAAAGGTGACGGTCCTGGAGGTGGACGAAAAGAAGCGCCGCATCAGCCTGTCCATGAAGCAGGCGTCAAAGCAGTAATATAAAGTAGCAGGGCCGCCCGGAAGGGCGGCCCTGCTCAGCTTGCAAGCCTTTTTGGACAAGCTTTTAATAGCCCCGCTTCCGGTCCACCCGGTGCTCCAGGGGACGGCCGGCGGCGTAGTTTTCCAGATCCCGGCAAAACATATCCACGTTGATGTCGCAGGTGTAGCCCAGGGACATATTCCCCGAAATGTGGGGCGTCAGCAGCAGGTTCCGGGTGCTCCACAGGGGGTGCTCCCTGGGCAGCGGCTCCGGCACCACCACGTCCAGGGCCGCCCCGGCGATGCGCCCGGCGTTCAGGGCCTCCATCAGGGCCTCCTGGTCGATGGCGGTGCCCCGGCCCACGTTCACCACAATGGCGTCCCGGGGCAGTAAGGCGATGCGCTCCCGGCTGAGGATGCCCACGGTGTCCGCCACCGACGGCAGAGCCATCACCAGGATCTCCGTCTCCGGCAGCACCTGGTCCAGCTGCTCCTGGGGCAGCATCCGGTCATAGGCGGGATCCGGGTTCCGGCCGCTGCGGGACACGCCGCAGATGTGTCCCGCTCCCAGGGCCTTGGCCCGCCGGGCGAAATTGGTGCCGATGTCCCCGGCTCCCAGCACCGTGATGCGGCTGCCGTAAATGGACCGCATAGGCAGCTCCGACACCCATTCCCGCCGCCGGACGATGTCCTGGAACTCCGGCATCCGCCGCAGCAGCATCAGCGTCACCATGAGGATGTGCTCGCTGATGGTGAGGCCGTAGGCTCCGGAGGAGTTGGACAGCACCACGTCGGGATTGGCGTACAGGCTGTCGTCGGACAGCTGGTCCACCCCGGCGAAGCCGCAGCAGTACCACTTCAGCCCCGTGGCCCGCTTCAGGTCCTGGGGATTGCACCAGCCGTAAATGATCTCATACTGCTCCAGACCCTGGGCCGGAGCCGCGCCCCGCCCGTAAAAATCCACCGCAAAGCCACACTTTTCCGCCGTATCCAGCACCTTTTTCCGGCGCTCCGGCGTCAGGAAGTCCTCCATCACCGCGATTTTTCTCATTTGCCGTATACCTCCCATATTTTTTCCGCGCAGCGCATGCCGTCGGCGGCGGCGGACAGGATGCCTCCGGCATAGCCCGCCCCCTCGCCGCAGGGGTACAGCCCCCGGACATTGCACTGACCGCTGTTGTCTCGTATAATCCGCACCGGCGACGACGACCGGGTCTCCACCGCCGTCAGCACGGCGTCCCCCTGGGCATAGCCCCGGACCTTTCCGTCCAGCATCGGCAGCGCCAGGGCCATGGTCTGCCACACGAACTCCGGCAGACACTGCCGCAGGTCCGTCCACCGGACCCCGGGCCGATAGCTGGGGATCACCCGTCCCGGTCCCGTGGAGGGCCGCCCGGCCAGAAAATCCTCCACCCGCTGGCAGGGAGCCGCATAGCCTCCGCCGCCCAGGCGGAAGGCCGCCTCCTCCAGCCGCCGCTGGAAGGCGATGCCCGACAAGGGATGGCTGCTGCCGAAGTCCGCCGGGGTCACGTTCACCAGCAGGCCGCCGTTGATGTTCTCCCGGTCCCGGGCATATTCGCTCATGCCGTTGGTGACCACCCGGCCCTGCTCCGACGCGGCGGCCACCACCTGCCCTCCCGGGCAGACGCAGAAGGAGAAGGCGCTGCGCCCGTTTTCCGGGTGGCATGACAGCTTATAGCCGGCGGCGGGCAGGCACGGGTGCCCGGCGAACTTCCGGTACTGCGCCGCGTCCATATCCGCCTGCCGGTGCTCGATGCGCACCCCCACGGCGAAGGGCTTCTGCTCCATCCGCACCCCGGCGGCGTGGAGCATTTCAAAGGTATCCCGGGCGCTGTGGCCCAGGGCCAGCACCGCCTGCCGGGCCGGCAGCACATAGCCCCCCTCCGGCGACGACACCTCCAGCCCCTCCAGGGCCCCGTCCCGGACCCGCAGTCCCGTGACCCGGTGGCCGAACCGCACCTGGGCCCCCAGGTCCAGCAGCTGCCGCCGCAGGTTCACCAGGGTCACATGGAGCATATCCGTGCCCACATGGGGCTTGGCGTCCGTGAGGATGCTCTCCGGCGCGCCGCAGGCCGCCAGCTGCTCCAGAATCCACCGGTGCCGGATGTCCCGGGTGCCGGTGTTCAGCTTCCCGTCGGAAAAGGCCCCGGCGCCGCCCTCGCCGAACTGTACGTTGGACTCCGGGTCCAGCACTCCGGTGCGCCAGAAGGACGCCACGTCCCGCTGCCGGGTCACGGCGTCCTGCCCCCGCTCCAGCACGATGGGCCGCAGGCCGCACCGGGCCAGAACAAGGGCCGCGAACAGGCCCCCCGGACCGGCCCCGATGACCACCGGCGGCGTCTCGGGGGCCGCCAGGGTCTCCGGCAGCCGGTATACCTCCGGCGTATACGGCGTTACCCGCCGGTCCCGGATCCGCCGCAGTGCGGCCTTCTCCTGCCGCAGGGTCACCGCCGCCGTATAGACAAAGTGCAGCTCCTCCCGGGCGTCGATGGCCCGGCGCAGCACCTGAAGGGACAGAATGTCCCCCTCCGGCACCCGCAGCAGCCGGGCGGCCTTGCCCCGCAGCAGCTGCTCATCCTGCCCCGGAGCCAGCTTCAGCCCCTCGATCCTGACCATGGGCTTCCGCCCCCTTTCTTCATAGAATGTTCAAATTTTTCCGCCGTTTCTTAAAGCTTCGCTTAAGGTTTCCGCGTATACTATAAACCATCGAAAGGAAAACTACAGCGGCGGCGGAGCATGATACCACATCATACCACATTCCGCCCCGCCCGACAATAGGAGGTTCACAGTTATGTATAGCGGTGTCAACGACGAGAACAATCAGGGCGCTTTCAACGATGAAAACAGCCTGTATCACTACAGTTATTCCAAGGACCGGGAGCCCCAGCCCGGACAGCCCGACCCCAGCCAGACCAGCTGGCAGCCGGCGTCCCGGCCGGAGGATCCGGTCTCCCCGGAGGAGCCTGTGGACTACACCACCGGCACCTGCCAGGATGACCCTCAGTCCCCCAAGCCGGAAAAGGGCTCCTTCTGGAAAAAGACCGGCACCAAAGTCACGGCTCTGGTTCTGTGCTGCGCCCTGATCGGCGGCCTGTGCGGCTTCGGCGGCGCGTCTCTGGCCCGCCGGGGCGGCAAGGCCACCATTCAGGAGTCCGGCCGCACGGCTTCCGCCGTCAGCGTCAAATCCGTGGACGGCCAGACCCTGATGACCCCCGCCGAGGTGTACGCCTCCACGGTGAACAGCGTGGTATCCATCAACTGCTCCGCCGTGTCCACCAACATCTTCGGCCAGAAGGTGCAGTCCGCCTCCTCCGGAAGCGGCTTCGTCATCACCCAGGACGGCTATATCGTCACCAACCAGCACGTGGTGTCCGGCGCCAGCAGCGTCAACGTCACCCTGTATAACGGCGATACCTATCCCGCCACTGTAGTGGGCGGCGACAGTGACTATGATGTGGCCGTGCTGAAGATCGAGGCCACCGGCCTCCAGGCCGTGACCCTGGGCAAGAGCGCCGACGTCAACGTGGGCGACACGGTGATGGCCATCGGCAATCCCCTGGGCGAGCTGACCTTCTCCATGAGCCAGGGCATCGTGTCCTGCTGCGACCGGGCTATCAACGTGGACGGCACCCCCTTCAACATGATCCAGGTGGACGCCTCCATCAACCCCGGCAACTCCGGCGGCCCCCTGATGAACCTGTACGGTGAGGTAGTGGGCATTGTGTCCGCCAAGTATTCCAGCTATTCCAACACCACGGTGGAGGGCATCGGCTTTGCCATCCCCATCAGCGATGTCCAGACCATCATCACCGACATCATGGAAAACGGCCAGGTCACCGATAAGGCCTACATGGCCATCAAGGCCGGCAGTATGACCGAGCAGATGGCTGCCCAGTACAACATCGACGTGACCCAGGGCGTGTTCGTCTACGCCGTGGAAAAGGGCGGCGCCGGTGAAAAGGCAGGCCTGCAGCTGGGCGACGTCATCACCAAGCTCAACGACACGGAGATCACCTCCATGAGCGACCTGTCCATGGCCAAGAAGGGCTTCAAGGCCGGCGACACCGTCACCCTTACCGTGTGGCGCGGCGGCCAGGAGATTACCCTGAGCCTGACCTTCGACGAGCAGCCTCAGACCACCGGCACCGAGGACGATTCCCCCAACCAGAACCAGGGTCAGCAGGATTCCTACGGCGACCTGTATGACTACTTCTTCGGCCGGGGCAACGGCGGCCGCGGCAACTAATACGGATTGCCGATTATAAATTTAATCGACATTCCCGTGCGCTGCGCGCACGCACAGTGTGCCAGGGCACGCTGTGACGTCTCATACAAAACCTGACGCACCTTCGGTGCTATAAAAAGCTTTTCAAGCTTTTTAACAGGTTTTGGTATAAGGCAGCGTGACGGCTTCTTCGGAAGCATCACTGGATATATTTCGCATTTCCCTTTTACTCTCTCTTTCTTCTTTCATCTTTCTTCCTTTAAGCACCTCAGGGGTCCCGGATATCCGGGACCCCTGAGGTGCGATTTTTATTGGATTGTCGGGGATGGATCTCAGCGGCGTCCGCCGCCGAAGCCGCCCTTGCCGCCGAAGCCGCCGCCCCGGCTGCCGCCGGAGGAGCGTCCGCCGCCGCCAAAGCCGCCGCGATTGCCGAAGCCCCCGGACCTGGACCCGCCGCCGAAGCTGCCGCCGGGCCGTGAGCCGCCGAAACCGCCGGGCCGGGGCCCGTTAGACCGGGGCGGACGGGGCGGTGTGGGCCGGGGCGGCCGGGGACCGCCGCCCATGGGTCCACCCATGGGACCGCCGGAACCCCGAGGGGAACGGGGCGGCCGGGGCGCCCGGGGCCTGCGGCCCCAGAAAATGGGATAGTACACCGGCCCGCCCATCATAGCCGGACGCCGGCGATAGCGGTTGTAGCGCATGCGGTCCAGCAGCGCCCAAACCACGAAAATGCACACAATCAGCAGCACCACACCGGCGATGCTGACGCCGGAGGCGCCGGCAGGCTCCTGCCAGCGCTGGCCCGGAGCCGGGGACTGACCGCCGGTACTTGAGCGGCCCAGGGTCTGGGCCAGGACCACGTCGGACTGGCGGAAGAAATCCACCGCTGCCTGGGAATAATCCCCGGCGTAGTAGGGAGTGTCCAGGGCGGTTTTCAGCTTGGTCTGCTGGGTGTCGGTCATCAGGTCCGCCAGATTGTCGCCGCAGGCAACGTACCAATCGCCGCCCTTTACCAGCAGCAGGAGCATGTCGTTGGCTCCCAGGCCCCACCTGGCCCCCAGCTCCCGGGCATAGTCCTCGGGCTTCCAGCCGTGGATATTGTCCACGGCGGCCACCGCCACCACGGCGTAATATTGCTTGTTCCAGGCGGTGTTATAGTCCTGGATGGTCTGCCGGGTCTCCTGGTCCAGCAGGCCCGCCTCGTCGCAGATCCAGTTGTAATAGGACACCTCTGGCAGGGCGGCGGGCTTTTTGCTGATGCCGTAAACGCCGGAGCCGATGATGGCCAGGATCAGCACCACCAGCGCAAAGCCCCGTTTTTGATAGAATTTCATGGTGACTCCACCGGTCCTTTCGGGGAAAGTCTGTGTGCGGGCATCAGCCCCGGAGCTCCAGCAGCTTCTGCTTCAGCTCGCCCTCGATGCGGCCCAGCTCCACCTCGGCGGCCTTGCGCTTCTCGGCCCCCTCCTTCTGGATGTTCATGACCTCGTCCAGGGTGGAGATCAGCTGCTGGTTGGTGTGCTGCAGGGTCTCGATATCCACGATGGAGCGCTCGGCCTCCTTGGCGGTGGCGATGGTGCCCATCTTCAGGGTGTCGGCGTTCTTGCGCAGCAGCTGGTTGGTCATCTCGGTGACGGCGTTTTGGGCGGCGGTAGCCTGACGGCTGTGCTCCATGCCCAGGGCCAGCACCATCTGGCTCTTCCACAGGGGAATGGTGTTCACCAGGGAGGACTGGATCTTCTCAATCATCTGGGTGTCATTGTTCTGCAGCAGGCGGGTCTGGGGCCCCATCTGCACGGACACCATCCGGGTCAGCTCCAGGTCGTGGAGCTTCTTTTCAAACCGGTTGCACAGGTTCACCAGGTCGTTATAGGCCTGGGCGTCCTCGGCAAGACCCGTCTGCTCCGCCTTCTTGCGCAGCTCCTCCAGCTCCGTGGACCGCACCTCCGCCAGCCGCTTCTTCCCGGCCAGAATGTACATGGTCAGTTCCTTGTAATACTTCAGGTTCAGCTCATACATCTGGTCAAACATGGCCACATCCTTCAGCAGGGTGATCTGATGCTGTTCCAGGCTCTGGGCGATTTTGTCCACGTTGGCCTCCACCTTGCCGTACTGGGCCTTCATGGTCTCCAGACGGTTGCCGGCTTTTTTGAACAGGCCCGCCAGGCCCTTCTTTTCCTCTTCCTCGCCGAAGCCCTTCAGCTCCACCACCAGCTGGCTCAGGTCCTTGCCGATCTCGCCCAGGTCCTTGTTGCGGACGCTGTTCAGGGCGTTTTCGGAAAAGCCCGCCACGCTCTTCTGGGCCGCCGCGCCGTACTGCAGGATCATGTTGGTGTCCCGGATGTCGATCTTGTGGGAGAAATCCTCCACCGCCTTCTTTTCCGCGTCGGTCAGCAGCTTGTCGTCCATCTCCACGGGCTCAATTTTCTTTTCCTCCTCCACCTGTGGGGCCTCCGGGGCTTCCGGAGTCAGGGTCAGGGTGGGCACTGCCTCGGCGGCAGCGGCGGTGGGGTCCAGAGTCAGCTGAGGGGTCATGTTATCGGTCATGGTAATCGTCCTTCCTTTATGAGTAATGGTGTCTTAAAGCTCCAATTGGATCCCGTCGTCCTGGGGGCCGTCGTCAGGCTTTGCCTGGGTGCGGTGGATGGGGTCGTCGCTGAGGCCCTCCCGGGCCATCATGTTGTCCAGCACTGTGATATCCGTGGAGATATCCAGGGCCTGGTCGCCGAACAGGCTGTCCAGCTGCCGCTCGAAGGCGGTGACGATGGTGCTCATCATGCCCCGCACCCGCTCCATGGTGCCGGTGATGTTCTCCCCCTGGACGCCCTGGCGGCTCATGTCGTCATAGGCCCGCAGCAGCTTCAGGGTGGTGGGCAGATAGTAGCTCATGAACTTGCGGATCTGGGGCAGCTGGGAGGGATTCTTCTGCACCTGCTGAAAAATCTTGTCGGACACCTGGGAAAGCCGCTCAATCTGGGCGCTGATGGTCACATCCTGGATGCTGTCGTTCAGGCGGCGCATCTCGTCCAGAGCCCCCTGGCCCTCAGATACCATCTGGTCCAGCTCCGGATTGCCGGTGGTTTTCGGCTCCTGGGGCACCTCCTCCACGATGTCCTTGCAGAACAGCCGGGCGATGCCGTATACCACGGCGGAGGCCGCCAGGGCTATGACAAAGTGCCCCGGCCGGTACAGGGGGAACAGCAGGGCATACAGCACCCATGCAGCCGCCGCCGCATACAGCGGCGCAGCCGGTTTGTGAACGATTTTTTTCATCCCATCGCCTCCGAATTTGCGTTAAGACTATTATACCCCACAGGCCATTTTCGGTCAAGAAAAAAGCCTGTGGGGCGGGGAAAATCATATGGCCACGGGGATCTTTTCGTCAAAGGGCAGGGGGTCGTACCCCTCCAGCCGGAAGCTGTCCCGGGTGAAGCGATAGAAATCCGTCACCTCCGGGTCCATGACAAAGGCCGGGGCCGGGCGGCCCTGCCGCTCCAGCAGCTGCCGCACCAGGGGGACGTGCCGGTCATAGATGTGGGCGTCGGCGATGACGTGGACCAGCTCCCCGGCCTCCAGGCCGGAGGCCTGGGCCATCATGTGAACCAGCACGGCATACTGGGCCACGTTCCAGTTGTTGGCCGTCAGCATATCCTGGCTGCGCTGGTTCAGAATGGCGTTCAGGGTCCGGCCCGACACGTTGAAGGTCACGGAATAGGCGCAGGGGTACAGGGCCATCTCGTGCAGGTCCTGGAAGTTATACAGATTGGTCATGATCCGCCGGGAGGCGGGATTGTGCCGCAGGTCATACAGCACCCGGTCCACCTGGTCAAACGCTCCCTCCGGGTATTGGTGCTTCACCCCCAGCTGATAGCCGTAGGCTTTGCCGATGGAGCCGTTTTCGTCGGCCCAGCTGTCCCAGATGTGGCCCCGCAGGTCGTGGATGTTGTTGGACTTCTTCTGCCAGATCCACAGAAGCTCGTCGATGCAGGTTTTGAAATAGGTGCGGCGGATGGTGAGAATGGGAAACTCCTGCCGCAGGTCATAGCGGTTGATGATGCCGAATTTCTTCACCGTGTGGGCCGGAGTACCGTCCTCCCAGTGGGGGCGGACGTTCTGGTCTGTGTCCCAGACTCCGTTTTCCAGGATGTCCCGGCAGTTCTGCTGAAATATTTCATCGGCGCGGCTCATAGGCGGCCCCTCCTTATACGTTTTGGGGTTATTGTACCATAACGTGGGGTAAGATACAAGGAAATGGCAGACATAAGGAAAAGTTGTTTGTTTCACCGGGCGGCTGGTGGTATTATTATATGTGTATGACTATGTGAATCAGGAGGAAATGACTATGCAGTATGATGTGCTGATCGTGGGCGGAGGCCCCGGCGGAATCTACTCCGCCTATGAGCTGCTGGAGAAGCGGCCGGACCTGAAGATCGCCCTGTTTGAGGCGGGCCACGCCCTGGCCCGGCGGCACTGTCCCATTGACGGCGTGAAGGTGAAGTCCTGCGTCAAGTGCCCCACCTGCGCCATTATGAACGGCTTCGGCGGGGCCGGGGCCTTTTCCGACGGCAAATACAACATCACCAACCAGTTCGGCGGCACCCTGCACGAATACATCGGCAAAAAGCAGGCCCTGGAGCTGATGGAATATGTGGACGAAATCAACGTGGCAAACGGCGGCGAGGGCACCCACCTGTACTCCACCGGCGCAACCCCCATCAAGAAGCTGTGCCTGGAGAACGACCTGCACCTGCTGGACGCCTCTGTCCGCCACCTGGGCACGGATAAGAACCTGGTGGTGCTGGAGCACCTGTATAACCGGCTGAAGGACAGGATGGATATCTACTTCGACACGCCGGTGCAGTCCGTGGAGCGCACCGACGGCGGCTACCGGGTGGTGACGGACCAGGGCAGCTACGATGGCCGCTACTGCGTCATCTCCGTGGGCCGCAGCGGCAGCAAGTGGATGGAGCAGGTGTGCCGGGAGCTGGACATTGCCACTAAGTCCAACCGGGTGGACATCGGCGTCCGGGTGGAGCTGCCCTATGAGGTGTTCGCCCACCTGACCGACGAGCTGTATGAAAGCAAGATCGTCTACCGCACCGAGAAGTTCCAGGACCGGGTGCGCACCTTCTGCATGAACCCCAAGGGCGCGGTGGTCAACGAGAACACCAACGGCATCGTCACCGTCAACGGCCACAGCTATGAGGACCCGGCCATGCACACCGAGAACACCAACTTCGCCCTGCTGGTGGCCAAGCACTTCTCCGAGCCCTTCAAGGATTCCAACGGCTACGGCGAGAGCATCGCCCGGCTGTCCAATATGCTGGGCGGCGGCGTCATCATCCAGCGCTTCGGCGACCTGATCCGGGGCCAGCGGTCCACCCCCAAGCGCATTGAGGAGAGCTTCGTGACCCCCACCCTGTCCGCCACCCCCGGCGACCTGAGCCTGGTGATGCCCAAGCGCATCCTGGACGGCATCATCGAGATGATCTACGCCCTGGACAAGATCGCCCCGGGCACCGCCAACGACGACACCCTGCTCTATGGCGTGGAGGTGAAGTTCTATAACATGGAGGTCCAGCTGGACAAGAACCTCCAGACCTGCCACCCGGGCCTGTTCGTCATCGGCGACGGCAGCGGCGTGACCCACTCCCTGTCCCACGCCAGCGCCAGCGGCGTGTATGTGGCCCGCTACATCGCGGAAAACGCCTGAAAATTGAAAACAACACGCACCCCCAGCGGGATCCCGCCGGGGGTGCGCTTTCTTCTACATGTATCCTCTCAGAACAGCCCGGTGATGACGCCGTTTTCGTCCACGTCGATGTTCTCCGCCGCCGGGACCCGGGGCAGGCCCGGCATGGTCATGATGTCCCCGGTATAGGCCACGATGAATCCCGCTCCGGCGCTGACCTTCAGACTGCGGACGGTGACGGTGAAGTCCCTGGGGGCCCCCGGCAGGGCCGGGTCGTCGGACAGGGAATACTGGGTCTTGGCCATGCACACCGGCAGGCCGCCGAAGCCCAGCTCCGTCAGCCGCTTCAGCTGCTTCTGGGCGGCGGGGGTCAGCACCGCCTGACTGCCGCCGTACACCCGGCCCACAATGGAGTTGAGCTTATAGATCAGGGAGGTGTTGTCAGGATAGGCGAAGGTGAACTCCTCCAGCCGGGGCTGATCGCACAGGCGCACCACCTCCCGGGCCAGGTCCCGGCCTCCCTGGCCGCCCTTGGCCCAGACCTCCGACAGCACGGCGTTGACTCCCAGCTCCCGGCACCGCTCCTGCACCAGCCGCAGCTCCTCTGCCGTGTCCGTGGGGAAGGCGTTGACGGCCACCACGCAGGGCAGGTGGAAGGTATTGCGGATGGTGCCCACATGGTGCAGCAGGTTGGGCAGGCCCTTTTCCAGGGCGGACAGATTCTCCCGGTTCAGTTCCGCCTTGGGCACGCCGCCGTGGTATTTCAGCGCCCGCACCGTGGCCACGATCACCACGGCGGAGGGCCGCAGGCCGGACAGGCGGCACTTGATGTCGAAAAACTTCTCTGCCCCCAGGTCGGCGGCAAAGCCCGCCTCGGTAACGGCATAGTCCCCCAATTTCAGGGCCATCCGGGTGGCGGTGACGCTGTTGCACCCGTGGGCGATGTTGGCAAAGGGCCCGCCGTGGATCAGGGCAGGGGAGTGCTCCAGCGTCTGCACCAGGTTGGGCTTCAGCGCATCCTTCAGCAGGGCCGTCATGGCCCCCTCCGCCTTGAGATCGTGGGCCGTCACCGGCCGCCCGTCAAAGGTATAGGCCACGATCATCCGGCCCAGCCGGGCCTTCAGATCCGGGATATCGCTGGCCAGGCACAGCACGGCCATGACCTCGCTGGCCACGGTGATGTCGAACCCGTCCTCCCGGGGGACGCCCTGCATCCGGCCTCCCAGGCCGTCGATAACGTGGCGGAGCTGGCGGTCGTTCATGTCCACGCAGCGCTTCCACACGATCTGCTTGCAGTCGATGCCCAGGGCGTTGCCCTGCTGGATGTGGTTGTCCAGCAGAGCGGCCAGCAGGTTGTTGGCCGCCCCGATGGCATGGAAGTCCCCGGTGAAGTGGAGGTTGATGTCCTCCATGGGGATCACCTGGGCATAGCCGCCGCCGGCGGCCCCGCCCTTCACGCCGAACACCGGCCCCAGGGACGGCTCCCGCAGGGCGGCCACGGCGTTTTTGCCGATTTTCCGCAGGCCGTCGGTAAGGCCCACGGTGGTGGTGGTTTTCCCCTCTCCGGCGGGGGTTGGGGTGATGGCGGTGACCAGGATCAGCTTGCCGTCGGGCCGGTCCGCCCGGTCCCGCAGCAGGCGGTAGTCGATCTTGGCCTTATACCGGCCGTACTGCTCCAGATACTGGGGGTCGATGCCGCAGGCGGCGGCAATATCGCCGATGGGCAGGGGCGCGGCCTGCTGGGCGATCTGAATGTCTGTCATGTGGCTTCTCCTTCCGTTTTCCCTATATTTCCCTATCCCGGCCCCGGAGGGCCTGTGAGGTCTATTATACGGGATAGGCGGCGGGTTGTCACCTGAAATTTGGCATTTTCGTCAAAAAAACGGAGACCGTCCCACCGGAACGGTCCCCGTCACTAAAAGGGCAGCGCCTTTTTTGACTTATCCATAATACGCCATCAGCATATCCACCACGGTGCCGTAGCTCTGGGTCCCCCGGGACTCGCCGCTGCTTTTCAGGAAGGAGTCGTACACCTTCTGGGCCGCGTCGTTCACCGGACCCTCAAATTCCGCCCAATAGGCGGAGTTGTCCCGCAGGTCCGCCACCACCGTGTCCGGCAGCAGCACCCGCACCTGCTTCCAGGCCTCCTGATCCGCCCGGTACAGGGCGTTGGAGAGATAGGTGAACCCCATCAGCCACCCGGAGTAGCGATACGCCGGGCTCTGCGCCGTGGTGGAAGCGGCAATGGCGATGAAATTGCACTCCTGCTCCGAGGCGATGCCCCGCTGATGGGCCATCTCATGGGCAATGGTGCTGGGCAGATAGCAGGCGGGGCTGTCGATGTTCAGGTTGGCCTCCCCGGTAAAGGGGAAGTAAAACCCCGTGAAGTCCATGGCGCTGAGGGCCGTGGAAAACCGCACCCCCTTGGGTACATGGTCCTCCATCACCAGGCACGGAAACTCGTCGTATATCCCGTCGAACACCCGCACGCTGTGGGCGAAGATGTCCGCCCGGCTTTCGGCAAAGAGGCCGTTTTCGTCCCGCTTTACCTGATCGGCGCAGCCGGCCAGCTGCCGGGCGAAATACTCCGTCACCCGGGCCAGCTCCTCCGGGGTGGACTCCCGGGCATATACGCCGGACTGCTCCTGGAAGGACTCGGCATAGTAGTTGACGCCCCACAGCAGGCTGAACCCGGCGTATACCGTCAGCACGGTGCACACGGCGGTCAGCACGAACCGGTACACGATCCGCCCCCGGCGGCCCTTTTCCGTCATCAGCCGCCGGACGGTGGCCCCCATCCACAGCAGAACCACTCCCGCCGCTATGGCGTACAGCAGCTCCGCCACGGAGAAGGACGCCCGATAGCACACCGCCGCCACCGCCCGCTCCAGGGGCATGATGATCCCCCGGCTGAACCGGGTCATCAGCCCCGGCACCGTCCGCAGGGCAAAATACAGGCCCAGCACCCCGCACACCGACAAAAGCCAGATGTGCAGCCCCCGGTGCCGCCGGAAAAAGGCTCTCATAGCTCCAGCGGGCGGCCCGTCAGATACATCACCGTCCGCAGGGCCGCGATGAGCTTGCCGCCCTTGTCCCGGATGTCCGTGCGGCTGAAGCCCATGTGCCCGCCCATCTTCTCCACAGTGCCCACGGCGGTGAGCTTCCCCGTTCCCGGCGCGGCGGACAGGTATTCGATGCTGGAGGACACCGTGAAGGTCACCTCCTGCCGCAGGGTCAGCAGGGCCATCCCCGCCGCCACGTCGGCCATGGTGAACAGCGCGCCGCCGTGGGGGGTGCCCCAGCAGTTCAGACTGTCCGGGTGCAGCTCCAGCTCCACCGTGGCGGTGCCGTCGTCCACGGCGGTGACTTTCATGTGATTATACTGGCTGAAGGGCTCCGCCCCGGGGCCCTGGGATGATTGCAGTAATTTCTGTCTCCGTTCTTCGGTCATATGTGCTCACTCCGCCGCTGCCAGCAGCTGGCGGGTATATTCCTCCTTCGGATGGTCAAATAGCTCCTCCACCGGCCCCTGCTCCACGATGCGGCCATGGTGCATCACCAGGCACCGGTCGCAGATTTCGTAAACCACGTTGAGGTCGTGGGAGATAAACAGATACGAAATGCCCAGCTCCCGGCGCAGCCGGGCGATCAGCTGCAGAATCTGGGCCTGGATGGTCACGTCCAGGGCCGACACGGCCTCGTCGGCCACGATCAGCTGGGGATGCACGATCAGGGCCGCGCCGATGCACACCCGCTGCCGCTGTCCGCCGGACAGCTGATGGGGCAGCCGGTCCCGGCACTCCGGGTCCAGGCCCACCAGCTCCATGGTCCGCTCCACCCGCCGCCGGATCTCCTCCTTGCCGTACTTCCCGTAAATGCGCAGAGGCTCGGCCAGAATCCAGCCCACGGTGCGGCTGGGATTCAGGCTGCTGGCCGGGTCCTGGAACACCATCTGGGGCCGCTTGGTGAAGTGGGTCACCGTGCCGGTATAGTCCGGCACAAAGCCCAGAATGGTCCGGGCCAGGGTGGTCTTTCCGCTGCCGGATTCCCCCACCAGGCCCAGAATCTCCCCCCGGTGCAGGTCAAAGCTCACGTCATGGAGCACCTGCCGGCGCTTTCTGCGCCCGATGGTGCCGGAGGGCCGGTACCACACGTTCAGGTCACGGACCTGCAGAACAAGGTCCTGGCTCATAGCTTCCTCCTTGTGGGAATGGCGGCGATCAGCCGCTGGGTATAGGGGGCCTGGGGGTGGAAGAATATCTGATCCACCGGGCCGGACTCCACGATGTGTCCCTTCTCCATCACCGCCACCCGGGTGCACAGCTTCCGCACCACCGCCAGGTTGTGGGAAATAAACAGAATGGACATACCCAGCTCCCGGTTCAGCCGCCGCAGCAGCTCCAGGATCTGGGCCTGGATGGTCACGTCCAGGGCCGTGGTGGGCTCGTCCGCCAGCAGGAGCTTGGGCCGGGGCAGGATGGCCGCCGCGATCATGGCCCGCTGCAGCATACCGCCGGACAGCTCGTGGGGATACTTCCGGTATACCTCCTCCGCCTCCGGCAGGTCCACGTCCCGCAGGGCCTGCAGGGCCAGCTCCCGCCGCCTTTTGGGCGGCAGGTCCGTGTGTACCCGCAGGCACTCCTCCACCTGGGGCCCGATGCGCATGGTGGGGTCCATGGCGCTCATGGGCTCCTGGAACACCACGCAGATGTCCTTTCCCTGGATGCTGCGCAGGGTATCGCCGCTGCTGGTCAGCAGGTCCCGCCCGTCCAGCAGAATCTGGCCCCGGAAGGCCGCCTGCTCCGGCCGCAGCAGACCGGAGATCATCATGGCCGTGACGGTTTTGCCGCTGCCGGATTCACCCACCAGGCCCACGATCTCGCCGTCGCCCACCGTCAGGTCGATGCCCCGCACCGCCTCGTGGTCCGCCCCGTGAAACTGCACGTGCAGATCCCGGATCTCCAGCATACCGTCACCTCCCCCATTCCTTTTGCTGCAGGCCCTCGCCCAGCAGGCTGACGCCTAAAATCAGCAGCACGATGACGCCGCCCACCGTCAGCATATACCAGGGGGCCCTGGCCATATAGCTCTGGGACTCCGACAGCATGTACCCCAGGGACACGTCCGGGGGCTTCACGCCGATGCCCAGATAGCTCATGCTGGCCTCCGCCAGCACGGCGTTGTTAAACCCGATCACCAGCGTCGGCAGGAGCACCTGCCGGGTGTTGGGCAGAATATGCAGAAACATAATGCGCAGATGCCCCGCTCCCATGAGCCGGGCGCTTTTGACATAGTTCATCTCCCGGTGCCGGGCAAATTCGCTGCGGATCACCCGGGCATAGCTGGGCACAAAGGCGACGCCCAGGGCCAGGATCACGTTGTACTTGCCGAACCCCAGCAGCGAGATGAACACCAGCGCCAGCAGGATGCTGGGAAACGCCGTCACCGCGTCGTTGACGCGCATCAGCGCCTCGTCCAGCCAGCCGCCGAAATAGCCGGTAAAGGCCCCCACCAGGGTGCCCGCCGCCGCGCCGATGCACACGGTGGCGGCGCTGATGAAGAAGGTGGTACCCGCCCCGGCCAGTACCCGGCTGAAAATGTCCCGGCCGAAGTTGTCCGTGCCGAACAGGTGCCGCAGGCACGGGGCCAGGAATTTCTCGCTGCCGGACATGGCCGTGGGGGAATAGGGGGTCCACACGCAGCCCACCAGGGCCAGAGCCGTCATCAATCCGGTGAGGATCAGCCCCGTCCGCAGATAGTGATTCTTTTTTTCGTTCAGCAGCAAGGCCCGCTCCCACCTTTCTTTTCCCGATTTCTCACGTCAGCCGCAGCCGGGGGTCCAGCCGCTGGTTGATCAGGTCCGCCAGCAGATTCACCAGCACCACCCAGAAGGCCACGATCACCACCACCGCCTGCACCACGGGATAGTCCCGGTTGGCGATGGAGGTCAGCAGCATCCGGCCCAGCCCCGGCAGGGAGAACACCTGCTCGATGACCACGGAGCCGGCCACAATATCCGCCACGGTCATGGCCAGAAATGACACCACCGGCCCCATGGCATTGCGCAGCACATGGCGGTACAGGGTGGAACGGTCGCTGTTGCCCCGGCTGTGGGAGGTGCGGACATAGTCCTTCTGCAGCTCCGACAGAATGGACGAGCGCAGCATCTTCACCGTCATAGCCACCCTGGGCAGGGCGATGGACACGGCCGGGAACAGAAAATACCACAGGCTGCCGCCGAAGTTGTCGCCGGGAGAAACGTAGTTTCCCGGCACGAACCACCGCAGCACCAGACCAAACACATAGGTCAGCAGGATGCCCGTTACAAAGGCCGGGATGGCCATGAGCGCCTGGTTCACGGCGGTCATGGCCCGGTCCAGCCGCCCTCCGGCGTGGCGGGCGGTGAAAATGCCCAGGGGGATGGAAAAGGCCAGGAGCAGCACAAAGGACATCCCCGTCAGAAGCCCCGTCACCGGCAGCTTCCCCGCCAGCATGGACGACACCGGCATTTTATAGCTGTAGGACGTGCCGAAGTCCCCCTTCAGGGCCCCCAGCACCCACTGGACATACCGCTCAAAAAACGGCCGGTCCAGTCCCATTTCCGCCCGCAGGGCGGCAATGCGCTCCGGGGTGGCCTCGGTACCCAGCAGCTTCACCGCCGGGTCCCCGGGGATCACCTGGAACGCCAGAAACGCCAGAAAAGAGACGATGACCATGGTCAGCAGCATCAGTCCGATTTTCTTGGCCGCGTATTTCATGGTCATCGCCCCTTTCAATTCAGTATAACGTTACCGCTGGGTCAGATAGACCGTGGACAGGTCCAGCACATAGATGGGATAGAACTTCAGTCCCCCCAGATCCTGCCGCATGGCCACCAGGTCGCACAGGTCCTGGATATACACGTTGGCGGCGGTGTCCGCCAGCATGGTCTCCATCTGCTTGTACAGGTCCGTCTGAGTGGCCTCGTCCTGGGCGTTGATAGCCTGCTGGAACAGGGCGTCATAGGCGGGGTTATTATAGTTGATGAAGTTCTTGCCGTAGTCGGAGGTAAAACGCTCCAGCATGGCCCGGGCGGTCATATTGGCGGCGTCCACGCCCACCACCGTGGCCTGGAACTGGCGGCCGTTATAGATGGTGTCCAGCCAGGTGCTCCATTCCACAGGCTGGATGGTCACGTTGATCCCCGCCTCCCGCAGCTGCTCGGCCACCACCTCGGCGGTGTCCATATGGGGCTGATAGTTGTTGGGGACGGAGATGGTCATGTCGAAGCCGTCGGGATACCCGGCCTGGGCCAGCAGCTCCTTGGCCTTTGCCATGTCGTGGGGATACTTATCCACCAGCTCCGGCAGGAAATACTTGGTAAACGCGGGATAGATGCTGCTGCCCACGGCGGTGCCGTGGCCGTCGGCCACCATGTCCATGATGCCCTGCCGGTCGATGGCATAGCACAGGGCCTGGCGCACCAGCTGATTGTCAAAGGGCTTGGCCTGGTTGTTCAGATAGATGGCCTGCACCAGGTTCATGGTGCCCTCCAGCACCTGGAAGTTCTGGTTCAGCTGGGAGGCCTGGGCGGAGGTCAGGTGGGCGCACAGGTCGATGGACCCGCCGTTCAGGTTCATCACCAGGGCGTCGGCATTTTCGCAGATTTTATAGGTGACCTTGTCCAGCCACGCCGGGGCGCCCCAGTAATCCTCGAACCGCTCCATGACGAAGTCCTGCTGGGGGGTCCGGGACACGAACCTGAAGGGGCCGGTGCCCACCGGAGCCGTGTCCTGATTTTCATAGTCCGCGGGGATGATGGCGGCCGTCATATAGCTGATGAACTCCAGGTCCCGCTGTGCGATGGTAACGGCAACGGTCTTTTCGTCCAGGGCCTCGACACTCTTGACAGCAGAAAACGCCGCTACCAGAGGCTTCTCCTGACCCTCCGGCACAGCGGCGCAGCGATTGATGGAATATACAACATCCTCTGCGGTCACTGTCTGGCCGTTGTGGAACTTCACTCCCTCACGAAGCGTGAAGGTATAGGTGGTTCCATCCTCGGACAGCGTGTATTTCTCCGCCACAGCGGGGATCATTTCGCCGTCGGAATTGGGCTTCACCAATCCCTCGAAGATGTTGAACAAGACCTCTCTGGTTCCTGCGGCCACCGTCTGGTGGGGGTCAAGACTGTCGTCCAGGTCCTGGGCGATGCCAACGGTGATCTCGCCACCCTTGACCGGTTCGCCCGTTTTGCCGTTATTTCCTTGTCCGCCGGGGTCCTTGCTGCCGTCTCCGCATCCCGGGAGTACGGCGCCGACCATTACCAGCGCCAGGAAAAGAGCCAATAGTTTCTTCTTCATAGCTTTCTCCTTTTTCCTTGCCGCGACCTTGGCGGCAAGCCAGAAATAATGGTGTCAGGCGGCAGTGCGGACAGGCCCCGCCGCCCCTATTCAATTGTCGAAGTGGACTGTACCACATTTCCCCGTGGATTGCAAGGGCTTTTCGCAACTTTTCTCCCGGAATGTGAAAATTTTATCCATCTGCCGCCGTTTTCCCGGTTTTTTCCGCCGGTGGAGGGGTCTGCCTCCGGAACACAACATTGTGCACAATGACGTGCCATTTCCTCTGGGGAAAATATGGCGTCTGATGGGGTTGTTTTGTGCAAATTGTGGTGTTATACTGTGCAATTGCGTGCCAGTATATTTTGGATAAGAGGTGTGTTTCATGGAAGCGACGCAAAAAAAGAGCGCCCTGTCCGTCAACATGACGGAAGGCTCCCTGTGGAAAAATATGCTGCTGTTCAGCCTGCCCCTGATGCTGACCCAGGTGCTGGAGGTGCTGTTCAACCTCAGCGACGTGGCCATTGCCGGCAAGTTCGCGGACTACCGGGCGCTGGGAGCCGTGGGCTCCACCACGCTGCTGGTGTCGCTGTTCACGGGACTGCTGATCGGCATGGGCAGCGGCGTCAACGTGGCGGTGGCCCGGGGCCTGGGCATGGGGGATAAGCAGCGGGTGGAAAAAACCGTTCACACGTCCTTTGTGCTGTGCGCCGCCATCGGCGTGGTGCTGTGCCTGATCTGCGTTCTGCTGGCCAGGCCCATGCTGACCCTGCTGCACACCAAGGACGAGCTGATGGATGGGGCCGTGCTGTATCTGAAGATATACGCCCTGAGCATGCCGGCCATGGCCGTGTACAACTGCGGCAACGGCATCATGAGCGCTGTGGGCGACACCCGGCGGCCTCTGCTGTATCTGTCTGTTGCCGGTGTGCTGAACGTGGTTCTGAACCTGTTCTTTGTGATCCGCTGCCACATGGCCGCCGAAGGCGTGGCCATCGCCAGCGTCATCGCCCAGTGCCTGTCGGCCCTGCTGATCGTGCTGCATCTGCTGCGGCGGAAGGACGCCTGCCGCCTGGAGCTGCGCCGCCTCCGGGTCCATCCCCAGGAGGCCCGGCGGGTCCTGGCCATCGGCATCCCCGCGGGGCTTCAGAACGCCATTTTCGCCGTGGCCAACCTGTTTGTCCAGGTGGGCCTGAACTCCTTCGACGCCGTGACGGTGTCCGGCAGCTCCGCCGCCGCCAACGCCGACACCCTGCTCTTTAACATGATGGCGGCCTTCTATACCGGCTGCGCCAGCTTCGTCAGCCGGAACTGGGGCGCCGGCAAAACCGAGCGCATCGTCAAAAGCTACCTGGTGAGCATGTGCTACGCTGCCGGGGTGGGGGCCGTGTGCGGTCTGCTGCTGCTGTTTTTCGGCCGGAGCTTCCTGGGCCTGTTTGCCAACGAGACGGCGGTCATCGACGCGGGCATGCAGCGGCTGCGGATCATGAGCTTTTCCTATGTGGTGTCCCCGCTGATGGACGCCAGCATCGCCGCCTCCCGGGGCATCGGCAAAAGCGTGGGCCCCACGGTGATCGTCATTCTGGGCTCCTGCGTGTTCCGGGTCATCTGGGTATACACCGTGTTCGCCTGGCTGGGCACCATCACCTCCCTGTATCTGCTGTATATCTTCTCCTGGACCATCACCGGCGCCGCCGAGATCGTCTATTTCCGCCGCAGCTATAAGAAGGTCATCCTGTCGGCCCAGAGCTGGTAAAGACTTCTGCGGCCCGCTGCGCAGGGCTGGACTTGTTGACAAGTTAAAAAAACGGGACGCTGCGGCGTCCCGGTTTTTTTGCGAAATGGTCAATAAATAGGGCTTACTCCTGATCCAGGACCAGCTCCATGGTGTCCTGGGCGATCATCAGCTCCTCGTTGGTGGGGACCACCATGACGGTAACGGGGGCGCCGTCCCGGGAGATGATCTGCTCCTTGCCCCGGCAACGGTTCTTCTCCGGGTCGCAGGTGATGCCCATGAACTCCAGACCCTGGAGGATGTGGGCACGGGTCTCGGCGGAGTTCTCGCCTACGCCGGCGGTAAACACCACCACGTCCACGCCGCCCATGGCGGCGGCGTACTCGGCGATCATCTTGCGGACCCGGTACTCGAAGATCTCCAGCGCCACGGTGGCCCGGTGATGGTCCTTCTCCGCCGCCTGCTCCAGATCCCGGAAGTCGGAGGACACGCCGGACAGGCCCAGCATACCGGACTTCTTATTCAGCAGGTTCACGGCCTCGGAGATGGTCATGTCGTACTTGTTGGCAATGAACTCCACCACGCCCACGTCCATGTCACCGGCCCGGGTGCCCATGGGCAGGCCCGCCAGCGGCGTCAGGCCCATGGAGGTGTCCACGCAGCGGCCGCCGTCGATGGCGGCCAGGGAGGAGCCGTTGCCCAGGTGGCAGGACACCACCTTCAGCTCCGCCGGGTCACGGCCCAGAATCTCCGCCGCCCGCAGGGACACATAGCGGTGAGAGGTGCCGTGGAAGCCGTAGCGCCGGATCTTGTCGTTTTCATAGTACTCATAGGGGATGGAGTACAGATACGCATGCTCGGGCATGGTCTGGTGGAAGGCGGTGTCGAACACCGCCACCTGGGGCACGTCGTGGCCCAGGACGGCCCGGCAGGCCTCGATGCCGATGATGTTGGCCGGATTATGCAGAGGCGCCAGGGGGGTGCAGTCCTCCACCGCCTGCATCACCTGGTCGGTGATGAGGACGGAGCTGGCGAAGCTCTCGCCGCCGTGGACCACCCGGTGACCCACCGCGTCGATCTCCTTCATGGAGGAGATGACGCCGTTTTCCGGATCCACCAGGGCGGACAGCACCGCCTGGATGGCCTCGGAATGGGTGGGCATGGGGACGTCCGCCGCCGATACGGCGGCCTTGCCCTCCACCTGGGGCTTATAGGTGAATTTTCCGTCAATGCCGATGCGCTCGCACAGGCCTTTGGCCAGCAGATGGCCGGTTTCCGGGTCCAGCAGCTGATACTTCAGGGATGAGCTGCCGGCATTGATGACTAATACTTTCATGAAAGACCTCCTTGATTTTTGGTCCCACATTACATGCTGCAGGTTCCTTCTTCTCTATCTCGCAGGATATTGTATCGAAAAGACGGCGGCTTGGCAACCTTTTTTGGAAATAACTGGAAGCAAAATGAAAAAATAGCGGTCAAGGTTTTAACAATGTCAGGTATAGGAAACGGCTGTATTTTATAGGCGGACAAATATGTGAAAATCCTGGCAAACGGGTGAGTCCGCTTGTCAGAAATTTCACGGAGTATCCGCCTGTTAGGCGGGAAACAGTCGATAGGAGCCAAGGAAAGTCTGTCCGTCACAGGGGGACAGATGGGAAGCGCTTTCCCGGAAAACGGGGTGAAAAAGCCCCGGCAGCGGCGCTGCCAGGGCTTCCATATTCTGGTAATTATTGCAGGATGCGGGCCGCGGATTCCTCGGCGAACTGCTTGCTGTAAAGATCGTGGTAATAGCCATGGCGGCGCAGCAGCTCCTGGTGGGTGCCCTGCTCCACGATGCGGCCGTCCCGGACCACCAGGATCATGTCCGCCTTGCGGATGGTGGAGAGCCGGTGGGCGATCAGGAAGGAGGTGCGGTCCTGGAGCAGGTGGTCGATGGCCTGCTGGATCAGCTGCTCGGTCTGGGTGTCGATGGAGGAGGTGGCCTCGTCCAGCACGAAGATCCGAGGATCCGCCAGCACGGCCCGGGCGAAGGAGATCAGCTGCTTCTGACCGGTGGAAAGGCGTCCCCCGCCCTCACCTACGTCGCTGTCCCAGCCCTTGTCCAGCTTTTCCACCACGGTGTCGGCGGACACGGCCCGGGCGGCGGCCTCCACCTCCGCATCGGAGGCGTCCAGCTTGCCGTAGCGGATGTTCTCCCGGACGGTGCCGGAGAACAGATGGGGGTCCTGGAGCACATAGCCGATGTTGCTGTGGAGCCACAGCTGGCTGCGCTGCCGGTAATCCACCCCGTCGATGAGGATCTGCCCCTCCGTGGGCTCAAAGAACCGGCAGGCCAGGTTCACCAGGGTGCTTTTGCCCGCGCCGGTCTCGCCCACGATGGCCACGGTGGCCCCCTGGGGGATGTGCAGGGAGAAGTGCTCCAGCACGTTGTCGCCGCCGTCGGGATAGCGGAAGGTCACGTCCCGGAACTCGATCTCGCCCCGGATGGGCTCCCAGTTCTCCCGCTTGGGGTGGAAGGCGTCGCCGTACTTTTCCACCACCTCCGGGCTGTCCTGGATCTGGGGGACCTTATCCATCAGGTCCGTGACCCGCTCGATAGACGCCTGGAGGGAGATAAACTCCGCGATGTTGGCGGCGGTCATCTGGATGGGCTCGAAAATGCCCACGGCATAGGTGGTGAAGGTGGATAGAGTGGCCAGCTCCAGCAGTCCCCCGGACACCATATACCCGCCCCGCAGCAGCACGATGGCCACGGCCATGGTGCTGGCAAACAGCACCAGCGGGATATAGATGGCGTTGAGCCGGGCCGCGCCGATGCCGGCGTCGTGCATCTCCTGGGTCAGGGCCCGGAAGGTGCGGACGGTCTGCTCCTCGGTGCCCAGGGTCTTGGTGGTTTTGGCCCCGGTGATGCCCTCGTTGAAGGAGCCGGTGATGCGGGAGTTCAGCTTCCGGACCTTCCGGTTCCAGCGGAGGATGCGGTTCTGGAAATACCCGGTGAGCACCGCCATGACAGGCACGATGACGATGACCACCAGGGCCAGCCGCCAGTTCAGGGCCAGCATGGCCGCAAAGGTGCCCAGCACATAGAACAGGGCCCAGAGGATATCCGTCATGTTCCAGGCGATCATGCTGGCGATGCGGTTGGTATCGCTCATGACCCGGGTCAGCAGATAGCCCACGGGAGTCACGTTATAGAAGGAGAAGGACAGGGTCTGGAGATGGTGGAACAGGGAGCGGCGCATATCCCGGCCCATGTTCATCTCGATGGTCATGGAGTTGCGGGCAAAGGCCACCACGGACAGGGCCTGCAGGACGATCACCAGCAGATACACCAGGGAGAAGGGCACGATGCCCCGGAGGGAATCCGCCTGGATGAAGTTGCGGATGGCGTAGCGCTGGAACAGGGGAATGGCCACGTCCACCAGGGCGCACAGGCCGTTGAACACCAGCATCCCTACAAAGTCCCGGCGGAAGGGCCGCACAAAGGGGGTCAGCCTTTTCCAGATGCTCCAGTCAAAGGATTTTGTATAATCTTTCTCGTCGAAGGCAGCCATCAGGCGTTCCCTCCTTCCTCCACCAGCGCGCGGTCATCGCTGCGCATCTGGATGTCGTAAATATCCCGGTAAATGCCGGGGCGGTCAATCAGCTCCCGGTGGGCGCCCAGGGCGGACACCCGGCCGCCGTCCAGCACCAGAATGCGGTCGGCCTGCATCAGGGTGGTGACCCGGTGGGAGATCAGCAGCACCGTGGCGCTGTGCAGGGTGTCCCGCAGGGCGGCGCGGATTTTGGCGTCGGTTTCGGCGTCCACGGCGGACAGGGAGTCGTCAAACACCATAATGGGGGCCTGCTGCATCAGCATCCGGGCGATGGCCACCCGCTGCTTCTGGCCGCCGGACAGGGTGACGCCCCGCTCGCCCACCACGGTGTCGTACCCCTGGGGGAAAGCGGAGATGGCCTCGTCCACGCAGGCCACGGCGGCGGCCCGGCGCATGGCCTCGTCCCCGGCGTCCGGCCGCACGGCGCAGATGTTTTCCCCCACGGTCTGGGAGAACAGGAAGGGCTCCTGGAGCACCAGGCCGATCTGGCGGCGCAGGGATTCCCGCTTCATGCGGCGGATGTCCACCCCGCCGATGGTGATGGAGCCGCCGCCCTCCGGCAGGTCATACAGCCGGTCCAGCAGGTGCACCAGGGTGCTCTTGCCGGAGCCGGTGCCCCCCAGGATGGCGAAGGTCTCCCCTTGGTGAATGGTAAAGGACACGTCCTCCAGCACCGGCTGGCCGTCGTAGGCAAAGCTGACGTGGTCAAAGACGATGTCGCCGTTTACGGCGTCCACGGCGTCGGGCAGGTCCCGCTCCTCCCGGGCGTTCAGGATGTAGCCCACCCGGTCCATGGACACCCCGGCCTTGCTCATATCGGACAGCACCCGGCCCAGGGAACGAACGGGCCAGGCCAGGGCCTCGTTATAGGTGACGAAGGCCACAAAGGAGCCCAGGGTCATCCGCCCGGCCACGCATTCGCAGGCGCCGGCCACCACGATGACCATCACCTGCAGGCAGGTCAGCAGGGTGCCGGAGGCCCAGTATACGGACAGGAGCTTTCCCAGCCGGATCCACAGCTGGGAGAAGCGCTGGTTTTTCCCGTTGAACTTCTCCTCCTCATACCGCTCCCGGCCGAAGGCCCGGACCACCCGGACGGCGGTGAGGTTCTCCTGGGCGCAGGTGGTCAGGTCCCCCTCCGCCTCGTCGGCGGCCTGGAACCGGCCGGAGATCTTCTTGTAGAACACACCGGAGGACAGGCCCACAATGGGGATGAACAGCGCCGAGATCAGGGACAGGCGCAGGTTCATGGTGAACATGATGCACAGGTACAGCACGATCAGGAACACCGTGCGCACCACCTCCACCAGCTGGTTGCACACGAACTGGCGGATCACGTCCACGTCGGAGGTGCAGCGCTGGATGATATCGCCGGTGGGGTTATTCTTGTGCCAGGCAAAGGGCAGATACTGAATGTGGCGGTACAGATCGTCCCGGATGCCCTTGACGTAGCTCTCGGAGCCCCGGGCCAGCTGGAGCCGCTGGCCATAGCTGCACACGCCCCGCAGCAGGGCCGTCAGCAGGACGGCGGCAGCGGCCCACCACAGGGCCCGCAGGGGCTGGGCCTCCAGAGCCGCCCAGTTCAGCCAGGACATCAGGAACCCGGGCAATTTGGGCGTTTCGGGCCCCAGGATGGAGTCCACGGTCAGGCGGATGATCTGGGGCGTCAGGGCGTTGAACACCATGGCCAGGCACGCGCACAGCAGCGCCGCCGCAAAGTGCCCCCAGCAGGGGCGCAGATATTTCCCGATGAGAGACAGTTTCTCCCGCCGGGATAATTTTCGGGTGGTTTCCATGAAGGCAAAAACACTTCCTCTCTCGATTCTTCTCTCTTTTCCAAATTCCGGGCACGAAAAAAGCGCCCTCCTTCCGAGGACGCCGACACAGCCGCAAGGGGCCCGCCCTATCTTCTGGCAGGCTCGTTACAGGCGCACAAGGGTCCCCGACACGACAAAAGCGTTATAAATCATCATATCGGGCACCACCTTTCTTATCAGATGGGTTCAGTATACACGGGCAGGAAACATTTGTCAAGCCGATTTGTCCGCCGGGTAAAAACTCGGAGGATTTTTCAAAATGTTGTGGCGCGGGAGGCGAAAATATAGTATACTAAAACCATGACAACCTGAGGTTGCGCAGAAAATTCCAGTTTTTCCCCGGGTGCAAACGGAGGTTGGTAGACATTGCGGCCCGTTTCCGGTAGGATGGGGCCAGTGAGAAACGGAGGGACGGGGCCATGGCCTTTGGAGAACGGTTACAGGAGGTACGCCGCCGGGCGGGACTGACCCAGGAGCAGTTCGCAGCGGAGCTGAAGGTATCCCGGCAGGCGGTGAGCAAATGGGAATCCTGCCGGGGATATCCGGAGATCGAGAAGATCCTCTATATCTGCAACCGGTATCAGGTGTCCCTGGATGAGCTGTTTTCCCAGGAGGTGCCCCGGCAGGCCCCGGCGCAGCCCGCGCCGGATACGCCGCCGCTGCCGGAGAAAACCCTGAAAACGGCGCTGTCCGCGTTTTTCGCCAATCTGTCCCCCCGGGAAAAGTGGCTGGGTCTTGGTGCAGTGGCCGGGACGCTGGCCCTGGCCCTGGCGCTGGGGCTTTGTCTGAAAGGAGGAACCACCGATATGATGACCATTATCTGGATCGCCGCCATGGTGATTTTCGGCGTGGTGGAGGCCGTCACCGTGGGGCTGGCGTCCATCTGGTTCGTGGTGGGCTCTGTGGCGGGACTCATCGCCGCCATCTGCGGCGGCCCTGTGTGGCTGCAAATTGCCCTGTTCTTTGTGGTGTCCATCGTGTGCCTGGCGGCCACCCGCCCCCTGGTGAAGAAGCTGCTGCACAAGGACGTTACCGCCACCAACGCCGACCGCGTCCTGGGCCAGACAGCCCGGGTCACCGAGTCCATCGACAACGCCGTGCCCACCGGGGCGGTGTATGTGGGCGGCATGACCTGGACGGCCCGCAGCGAAAGCGGCCAGCCCATTCCCCGCAACGCACAGGTGAAGATCGTCCGTATGGAGGGCGTGCGCCTGTTCGTGGAGCCCGTGTAAGTCCGTAAACACTACTTATATTAAAAACAGGAGGAAAATCACATGCCAAGCAACATCTCTATCCCCGGCGCAGTGGCCATCGCCATTCTGGTGGTGCTGGTGCTGATCGTTATCGTCCGGAACATCTATGTGGTGCAGCAGTCCAAGGCCTATGTGGTGGAGCGGCTGGGCGCTTTCCACTCCGTGTGGGGCGTGGGCCTGCATCTGAAGGTCCCGTTCATCGAGCGGGTGGTGAAGAAGGTCAGCCTGAAGGAGCAGGTGGCGGACTTCGACCCCCAGCCGGTGATCACCAAGGACAACGTCACCATGCAGATCGACACCGTGATCTATTTCCAGATCACCGACCCCAAGCTGTATACCTACGGCGTGGAGTATCCCATGAACGCCATTGAGAACCTCACCGCCACCACCCTGCGCAACATCATCGGCGAGCTGGAGTTGGACCAGAGCCTGACCTCCCGCGACACCATCAACGCCAAGATGCGGGCCATCCTGGACGAGGCCACGGACCCCTGGGGCATCAAGGTCAACCGGGTGGAGCTGAAGAACATCCTGCCGCCCCGGGAGATTCAGAACGCCATGGAGAAGCAGATGAAGGCCGAGCGGGAACGCCGGGAGTCCATCCTGCAGGCCGAGGGCGAAAAGGCCAGCAAGATCCTGGTGGCCGAGGGCGAGAAGCAGTCCGCCATTCTGAAGGCCGACGCCGCCAAGCAGGCCCGGATCATGGCCGCCGAGGCCGAGGCTACCTCTATCATGAAGGTGCAGCAGGCCTTGGCCGACGCCATGCGGATGCTCAACGAAAACGCCCCCAACGACCAGGTCATCAAGCTCAAGAGCCTGGAGGCCCTGCAGAAAATGGCCGACGGCAAGGCCACCAAGATCATCATCCCCAGCGAAATCCAGGGTCTGGCGGGCCTGGCTGCCAGCGCCAAGACGCTGCTGGAGAGCGATCCTCCCCAGGAGTAAAGATCTTTCGGGAAAATTTTACCGTTTGTTGCAATTGCAACTTATAGAACGGCTCCATCCGTGTTATACTGCATTCAGTCAATGAGGGAGCCAGCGGTTCCCAAAACCAATAAATGCTGAATAAAATGGAGGAAATTTACTATGAAAAAGTGGGTCTGTCCTGTTTGCGGTTACGTTCATGAAGGCGAGAATCCCCCGGCCGAGTGCCCGGTGTGCCACGTCAGCGGTGAGAAGTTCACCCTGCAGGCCGAGGAGAAGACCTGGGCTGCCGAGCACGTGGTAGGCGTGGGTAAGGTGTTCGGCGAGGACGTTCCCGCCGAGGTCCGCGAGGAGATCATTGCCGGTCTGCGCGCCAACTTCGAGGGCGAGTGCAGCGAGGTGGGTATGTATCTGGCCATGGCCCGTGTGGCCCATCGCCAGGGCTATCCCGAGATCGGCATGTACTGGGAGAAGGCCGGCCTGGAGGAGGCCGAGCACGCCGCCAAGTTCGCCGAGCTGCTGGGCGAGGTGGTCACCGATTCCACCAAGAAGAACCTGCAGATGCGCGTGGACGCTGAGAACGGCGCTACCGCCGGTAAGTTCGAGCTGGCCAAGCTGGCCAAGAAGTACAACCTGGACGCCATCCACGACACCGTCCACGAGATGGCCCGGGACGAGGCGAGACACGGCAAGGCCTTTGAGGGTCTGCTGAACCGGTACTTCGGGAAATAAGGAATCGCATAAAAAGGGGAGAGGCTTGCAGCCTCTCCCCTTTTTATGCGATCAAGCGTCAAAAAGCTCCGGTCGGGCCGGAGCTTTTTGATATTTACCGGTCGTTCTGGTCGCCGGACACGGCATCCCTGGCCTTGTTGACCACGTCCTCCACCATGTCGGGCTGGGTGTTGGCAAAGCTGCCGTCCATATACTGAGCCCCGCCAAAGGCCAGGATCAGGTTGAACACGAAGGGCAGCAGCAGCAGACCGATGGCAAAGCCCACGCCTTGGTTGAAGGCCTTGGCCAGGTCCACCATCATCTTGATGGCGAAATAGATGTTGTAGAAGGGGATCAGCAGCAGCAGGAACTTCCAGCCGTTGCCGTACAGCACCTTGCACAGAACATAGGTGCTGTAGATGGGGACGATGCCCTCCCAGCCCTGGCGGCCCATCTTCTTGAAGATCATCCAGGAACCCACCATGGACAAAATCGCTCCGATAATTTCCAAAAGCATAATTTGTTCTCCTTTTTCTCTTATTCTCTCTGTAACAATATACACTCGTTACAAGCTCAGTATAACAGAAATTTCCCAAAAAGCAAGAAAATTCGATTCATCGAACAGCAGAATTTTGCGGTGCGTTCAAGGCGATGCTTTATCTCGCTGTTTCCACAAAAAAACCGGCTCATTTCCCGGCAAGAGTCACAAATTTCGCAGAAGCGGGGAGCTTTTGTCGAAACAGGGGTTGCGGGAAAAGGTACATAATGGTAGAATTAAGTTGCTGCGCCCAGAAGGCGCAGAGGAAAACAATTCAGAAAAGGAGAGAGTTTATGGATCGTTTCTTCCATGTAACCGAAAAAGGCTCCACCATCCGGACGGAGATCATGGCTGGTATCACCACCTTCATGGCTATGGCTTACATTCTGATGGTCAACGCCGGTATGTTCTCGAACCCCTTTGGCGACGGCACAGACGTGCTGGGCGTCAGCTACGGCGCTATCTATGTGGCCACCGCCATTTCCGCCGTGGTGGGCACCCTGCTCATCGGCCTGCTGTCTAACCTGCCTCTGGCGCAGGCCTCCGGCATGGGCCTCAACGCCTATTTCGTCTACACCGTGTGTGTGGGCCTGGGCCTGAGCTATGCCAACGCCCTGGTGCTGGTGCTGTTTGACGGCATCATCTTCGTGCTGCTGACCGTTACCGGTCTGCGCAAGATCATCTTCGACTCCATTCCCCACGAGGTCAAGGTGGCCATCTCCGCCGGTATCGGCCTGTTCATCGCCTTCATCGGCCTGCAGAACGCCGGCATCGTGGTCAACGACGCCTCTACCTGCGTGAACCTGCATTCCTTCAACGTGTTCACCGGCGAGCAGACCTGGGCCACCATCTTCCCCATGCTCATCACCCTGATCGCCGTGTTCGCCATCGGTGCCATGAGCAAGAAGAAGGTCCGCGGTGCCGTGCTGTGGGGTATTCTGGGCGCTGCCGTGCTGTACTATGCCATCGGCCTGATCACCGTTCCCGGCTTCTATGCCTCCGCCGTGGCTCCCAACCTGACCTCCGACTTCTTCGGCGCTTTCCGCGATTTCGGCACCCAGGCCTTCGCCGCGGTGTTCAAGTCCGGCTTTGACTTCTCTGCCTTCATTGCCGCCAACGGCACCGGCGCTTTCGTGGTGATGCTGCTGACCACCATGCTGGCCTTCTGCATGGTGGATATGTTCGACACCCTGGGCACCCTGTACGGCGCCTGCTCTGCCGGCAACATGCTGGATAAGGACGGCAACGTTCCCAATATGGACCGGGCCATGCTGGCTGATGCCTGCGCTACCTGCGCCGGCGCTGTCTGCGGCACCTCCACCGTCACCACCTTCGTGGAGTCCTCTGCCGGCGTGGCCGAGGGCGGCCGCACCGGTCTTGCCTCTATGGCTACCGCGGTGATGTTCTTCATCGCCATGTTCCTGTCCCCGGTGGCTCAGCTGATCCCCACCTATGCCTGCGCTGCGGCCCTGATCTATGTGGGCGTGCTGATGATGTCCAACGTCCGCAACATCGCCTGGGACGATCCCGCCGCCGCCGTGACCGGCTTTGTCACCGTGGCGTTCATGCCCCTGACCTACAACATCTCCTATGGTATCGCCTTCGGCCTGATCTCCTACGTTTTCGTGAAGATCTTCACCGGCAAGATCAAGGATATCAACGTGGGCACCTGGATCATCAGCATCCTGTTCGCCCTGATGTTCTTCCTGACCCGGTAAATCTGACCGCAAAAAATTCCGGTGCTTCGGCACCGGAATTTTTTTTCACACAGAAAACTCCCTCCGCCAGCGGCAGAGGGAGTTTTCTGTGTGTTTGTTAGGAGAGAGAGAAAATCACATAAGGAATGGTTCCTTTGTACAGGTAAAAGAATACCTTGTAAACATGGCGAAATCATGAAATCCACGTGAACTTTTTGTGAACATCACAGATTTTTTCAGAATTTCTTGCTCTCCGCCACCGCCAGCTGGTCGCAGCGGTTGTTTTTCTCGTTGGAGGCGTGGCCCTTGACCCAGTGATAGTGCACCTCATGCCGGGCGACCAGGGGCAGCAGCTCCTGCCACAGGTCCACGTTCAGGGCGGGCTTTTTGTCGCTTTTGATCCAGCCCTTTTTCTTCCAGCCGTACACCCAGCCCTTGGACAGGGCGTCGATGACGTATTTGGAGTCGGAGTACAGCTCCACCACGCAGGGTTCCTTCAGGCAGGACAGAGCCCGGATGACGCCGGTAAGCTCCATGCGGTTGTTGGTGGTGTCCGCCGCGCCGCCGGACAGCTCCTTTTCCACGCCGTTCCACTCCAGGATGGCCCCCCAGCCCCCGGGGCCGGGGTTGCCGGAGCACGCGCCGTCGGTATAGATCGTAACTGTTTTCATAGAACCATCCTGTTATTCCACCGCGATCACGGTGAGACGGTCTCCGTCCACGGTGAATTTCACGTTGCGCCCGGCGAAGGACAGGCCGTATACCCGCTGGGGGTCCTCCTGATACCGGGGCCGGGGATCCCCGGCCAGCACCCCTAAAAGTCCCTCCCGGCTGTCCGCCGGGATATGCTCCAGCAGGGCAGGGGAGCACTCTACCGTCAGCGGCGCATGGGCCAGACCGTCGGTGAAGCCGCCGGTGGCCTGGGGATGGCTGTCGGTATAGGCCAGATAGGGCTTGATGTCGAAAATCGGCGTCCCGTCCATCAGGTCCGCCCCGGACACATGGAGCACCGGCCCCAGGGCCGGGTCCAGCTCCACCCGGTCCAGCCGCACGGAGGATAGCCCCAGGGCGTTGGGCCGGAAGGGGGAGCGGGTGGCGAACACCCCCATGCGGCGGTTGCCCCCCAGCCTGGGGGGCCGCACCGTTGGGGACCAGCCCTCCCGTACCGCTCGGGAAAACTGCCAGATCAGCCAGATATGGGAGAAGTCCTCCAGGCCCCGAACGGCGTCCGGGTTCCGGTACTCCGGCTCAAAGATCACCCGGCCCCGCAGCTGGGGCACCAGGCCGCTCTGCCGGGGCACGCCGAACTTCTCCGGCAGCTCCGTCCGGATCCGGGCGATGATCTTCATCTCCGTCACAGCTTCCTCCGTCCGGAATCCGTCAGATGGGCCTTGATATCCTTGGGCAGGCGGCTCATGCGAAACAGCTCCCCTGCCACGATCACCACCATGCCCACGGCGATGACCACGATGTTCTGCCACTTGATGGCCGTCAGGAACATGGCGCACAGCACCAGCAGCAGCACCCAGTTGACCCGGGCGTTGCGCTCCTCGATGTCCTGCAGCTCCTGGCTTTTCAGATAGATCACGCCGTCATATTCAAATTCCTGGGTCTTGCTGGGGTCATGATACAGCGTCTTGGTGAAATACTGCCACCGGGTCAGGGGGGCGTACATCTCCTTTTTCTTACTCATGGCTCGGCTCCTTTTCGGCGTCCTGCTCCCGGTCCGTCAGGGCCATGGAGATGACGCGGTCGCCCTCCTCCTTAAAGCGCATGACGATAACGCCCTGGGTGGCCCGTCCGGCCACCCGGATGTTCTCCACCGCCGTGCGGATAAGAATGCCTGCCTCCGTCACCAGCAGCAGGTCCTCGGCACCGTCCACCACCTTGATGCCCACGATGGGGCCGGTTTTCTCCGTGACCATATAGTTGCGGATGCCCAGGCCGCCCCGGGCGGTGATGCGGTATTCCTCCACCGGGGTGCGCTTGCCGAAGCCACGCTCTGTAATGGACAGCACCGTCTTGCCGGGCACCGCCTTGGCGGCACCCACCACATAGTCGCCCTCCCGCAGGCGGATGCCCCGGACGCCCACGGCCGTGCGGCCCATGGCCCGGACGTCGGTCTCGTCGAAGCAGACGGCCTGGCCGTCGTGGGTGGCGATGAGGATCCGGTCGCTGCCGTGGGTCTCCAGCACGTCGATGAGCCGGTCGCCCTCGTCCAGGGTCAGGGCCCGGATGCCGTTGTTGCGGAGGTTCTTCAGGGCCGATACCTCCAGGCGTTTCACGGTACCGTTGCGGGTGGTCATGAACAAATACAACTGGTCGTCGCCGGTCTCCCGGAAGTGCAGCATGGCCTGGACCCGCTCGCCGGTCTCCACCTGCAAAATATTCACGATGTTGGTGCCCTTGGCGGCCTTACCGCTTTCGGGAATCAGATAGCCCTTCTTCTTATACACCTTGCCGGTGTCGGTAAAGAACAGAATATAGTCATGGGTGGAGGCGGTGAACACATCCACCACGGTATCCTCCTCCCGGGTGGTGATGCCCTTCTTGCCCATGCCGCCCTTACTCTGGGCCGCATACTCGCTGACGGGGGTGCGCTTGATGTACCCGTTGGCGGTGAGGGTGAAGACGCACTCCTCCTCCTCGATCAGGTCCTCGATGTCGATCTCGTCCTCCACTTCCTGAATCTCCGTCTTGCGGTCGTCGCCGTACTTGTCGGAGATGGCCTGCAGCTCCTCCTTGAGGATGGACTTTACCAGATTCTCATCCCCCAGCACCCGCAGATAATAGGCGATCTTCTCCTCCAGCTCCTGATACTCATTCTGGAGCTTTTCCCGGTCCAGCCCCTGCAGGGCCTTCAGGCGCATATCCAGAATGGCCTGGGCCTGGACGTCGTCCAGACCAAAGCGCTGCATCAGGTTTTCCTTGGCATTGTCATAGCTGGTGCGGATGATATGGATGACCTCGTCAATGTTGTCCTGGGCAATCAGCAGACCCTCCAGAAGATGGGCCCGCTCCTGGGCCTTCTTCAGGTCGTATCTGGTGCGGCGGACGATGATCTCCTCCTGGAAGGCCAGGTACTCGTCGATGATGTGCCGCAGGGAGAGAATTTTCGGCTGGGACTGGTTCTGGACCAGAGCCAGCATATTGATGGCAAAGGAGCTTTGCAGCTGGGTCTGGGCAAACAGGCGGTTGAGCACCACCTGGGGATTGGCGTCCCGCTTCAGCTCGATGACGATGCGCATACCGTTGCGGTCCGTCTCATCCTGAATGTTGCTGATGCCCTCCAGGCGCTTATCCTCCACCTGGTCGGCCATGTTCTTGATAAGCATCCGCTTGTTCACCTGATACGGCAGTTCCGTGATGATGATGCGGGTGCGGTTATTGCCGAATTCCTCGAATTCGTGGCGGGCACGGACCACCACCCGGCCCCGGCCGGTGGCATAGGCGGCCCGGATTCCGGCCCGGCCCATGATGATGCCCTTGGTGGGGAAGTCGGGACCCTGGACGTGCTCCATCAGGTCCGCTAGGGTGGCGTCGGGATTGTCCAGCACGCAGATGCACGCGCCGATGACCTCCCGCAGGTTGTGGGGCGGGATATTGGTGGCCATACCCACGGCGATGCCGGAGGAGCCGTTGACCAGCAGATTGGGGAACCGGCAGGGCAGCACCCGGGGCTCCTTGCGGCTCTCGTCGAAGTTGGGATCCCAGTCCACGGTGTCCTTTTCGATGTCCCGCAGCATTTCGCCTGCGATCTTGGCCAGCCTTGCCTCGGTGTAACGGTAGGCCGCAGGGGGGTCGCCATCCACGGAACCGAAGTTGCCGTGGCCGTCCACCAGCATATAGCGCATGGAGAAATCCTGGGCCAGGCGGACCAGGGCGTCATACACGGACGCGTCGCCGTGGGGGTGATACCGGCCCAGCACGTCGCCCACGCAGGTGGCGGACTTCTTGAAGGGGCGGTCCGAGGTCAGGTTGTCCTCATACATGGCGTAGAGAATCCGCCGGTGCACGGGCTTCAGGCCGTCCCGCACGTCGGGCAGGGCCCGGCCCACGATCACGGACATGGCGTATTCAATATAGGATTTTTCCATCTCCGGCACCAGGGACCGCTCCACAATGTGCTGGTCCGGGTACCGCAGCTCCTCAGGGTCGTACTGTGGTTTTTTGCTCATATTTTATTCTCCTTGTGGGGATGGTAAAAATCAAAAAATGCATGCATTTTTTGAATCAATAGTCCAGATTCACCGCGTATTTGGCGTTTTTCTCAATGAACTCCTTCCGGGGCTCCACCCTTTCGCCCATCAGCACCGTAAACGTGGCGTCGGCGGCCACGGCGTCGTCCAGGGTGATGCGGCGCAGGGTGCGCTTCCCCGGGTCCATGGTGGTCTCCCACAGCTCATGGGGATTCATCTCGCCCAGGCCCTTGAAGCGGCTGATGTCGATCTTCACGTTGGGATTCCCCGCCCGCATTTCGGCGGAAATGGTGTCCCGCTCCTCGTCGGTATAGGCAACCCGCTGCTGCTTGCCCCGGGTCAGCTTATACAGCGGCGGCACGGCGGAGTAGACATACCCCTCCTCGATCAGGGGCCGCATGAACCGGAAGAAGAAGGTCAGCAGCAGCGTCCGGATATGGGCGCCGTCCACATCGGCATCGGCCATGATGATGATCTTGTGATACCGCAGCCGGTTCAGGTCCAGCTCGTCGCCGATCCCGGCGCCCAGAGCCGTGATCACCGGCTGGAGCTTGTCGTTGCCGTACACCTTGTCCGCCCGGGCCTTTTCCACGTTCAGCATCTTGCCCCACAGAGGCAGGATGGCCTGGAACCGGGAGTCCCGGCCCTGGGTGGCGGAGCCGCCTGCGGAGTCACCCTCCACGATATAGATTTCCGTCAGCTCGGGGTTATTCTCGTTGCAGTCCCGGAGCTTGTCGGGCATGGCCGCACCGCCCAGGGCAGTCTTGCGGCGGATGGACTCCCGGGCTTTCCGGGCGGCCTCCCGGGCGCGGTTGGCGGTCAGGGCCTTGTCCAGGATGGTCCGGGCCACCACCGGGTGCTCCTCCAGATACACGGACAGCTGGTCGGACACCACGTTGTCCACCAGGGTGCGGATGGAGGCGTTGCCCAGCTTGGCCTTGGTCTGTCCCTCGAACTGGGCCTCCGTCAGCTTCACGGAGATCACGGCGGTGATGCCCTCCCGGACGTCCTCGCCGGAGACCTTGTCACCCTCCTTGATCATGCCGTATTTCATGCCGTAGGCGTTCAGCACCCGGGTCAGGGCCGTTTTGAAGCCCGTCTCGTGCATGCCGCCCTCGGGGGTGTGAATGTCGTTGGCGAAGGACACCAGGGTCTCGTTATAGCTGTCGTTGTACTGCAGGGCCACCTCGGCGGTGCTGTCGCCCTTGGCCCCGGCCAGATAGACGACCTCCTCATGCAGCGCTGTCTTGTTGCGGTTGAGCCAGGTAACAAATTCCCGGATGCCTCCCTCGTAGCACATGGAGTCACTTTGCTCCTGGCCGGGCCGGGCGTCGGTAATGGTGATACGCAGCCCCGCATTCAGGAAGGCCTGCTCCCGCATGCGGGTGTGCAGGGTCTCATAGTCGTATACCAGGGTGTCGAACATCTCCGGATCCGGCTTGAAGGTCACGGCGGTGCCGGTGCCGGTGGTCTCGCCCAGCACCGTCATCTCCTGGGTGATGCCGCCCCGGGAGAACTTCATCTCGTAAATTTTGCCGTCCTTCTGGACTTTCACCTCCAGCCATTCGGACAGGGCGTTCACCACGGAGGCGCCCACGCCGTGAAGGCCGCCGGAGACCTTATAGCCCCCGCCGCCGAACTTGCCGCCGGCGTGCAGAACAGTGTAAACCACCTCCAGGGCCGGCCGACCGGTCTGCTTCTGGATATCCACGGGGATACCGCGGCCGTTGTCGGTAACGGTGATGGTGTCGCCGGGGTTGATGGTAACAGTGATCTCCGTGCAGTATCCGGCCAGGGCCTCGTCGATGGCGTTGTCCACGATCTCATACACCAGATGGTGCAGGCCGGAGGCCGACGTGGAGCCGATATACATACCGGGCCGCTTGCGCACCGCCTCCAGCCCCTCCAGAACCTGAATTTCCGAGGCGTCATAGGTGGTGTCCACGGCGGTGACTTTTTCCAGTTCGCTCATTGGGTCATCTTTCCTTTCCTTGGGTCTTTCCTGTCATTCCCGGGAACCCGGTGTCTGCCGATCTCCCGGCAATGACAGGGAATTCTTTACTTCTTTTCCGCTCTTTTCACCAGCGTCTGGGTATTCAGCTGGGAAATATATACGATCTGCCGGTGATACGGATGGTCGCACACCAGAAACGACTTGGGAATGTCGTCGCACACCGGCAGCACCACGCTGTCCTTTTCCGCCTGGTCCAGAAACCGCCGGGTCTGAGCGGACTGGGACGTGATATCCAGGTCGAATATGCCGATGATGCGCCGGTCGTTGACCATGACGTTCTGGCCGATATGCAGAAAGCCCATCACAGCACCTTTCCTTCCCGAACGTGATACACCCGGCCGGACAGCAGCGCATCCAGCCGGTCGTTTTCGCAGCAGGTGATGAACACCTGTCCGCCTGCAATGCGGTTGAGCACATACTCCTGCCGCCGGGGGTCCAGCTCCGACAGCACGTCGTCCAGCAGCATCACCGGATACTCTCCGATGGCGGTTTTGTGAATCTCCCGGTCCGCCAGCTTCAGGCTCAGGGCTGCGGTGCGCACCTGGCCCTGGGAGCAGAAATGCCGGGCCTCCAGGCCGTTGACCGTTACGGCGATGTCGTCCTTATGGGGGCCGGACAGGCACAGCCGGGAGGCCAGCTCCGCCTGATGATGCTGTGCCTGGTGCTCTGCCAGCGCCGCCGCAATGTCCGCCGCCGGACCCAAAGGGTCCTCCACGGTTTTCACCGTCTGATAGGTCAGGGCCAGGTCCTCCCGCTCCCCGGAGCACTCCCAGTGGGCCCGCCGGGCATGGACCGCCAGCGCCTGGACATACCGGGCCCGGTAGCTGATCAGCACCGCCCCCACCTGACACAGCCGGTGGTTGAAATCCGGCAGGGTGTCCAGCAGCTGGGGATATTCGTCGCTGTCCCGCAGGATCCGGGTCTTGTGGTCATACAGCCGCCCGTATTCCGCCAGGGCCTCGGCATACCGGGGCCGCAGCTGGCACAGGGACTGGTCCATGAACCGCCGCCGGGCTGCCGCCCCCTCCCGGATGAGAAACAGGTCCTCCGGGGAGAAAAACACCGTGTGCAGCACCTGGGACAGGTCGCCGCCGTTTCTGGCGGCCACGCCGTTGACGGTCATCCTCCGCCTTCGGCCCCGGTTCAGGAGAATTTCCGTTTCAAACTCCCGCTCCCGGGCCTGAATATGCCCCACCAGCCGGGCCCGGTCCCGGTCAAAGCCGATGAGCTCCCGGTCCGCGTGGGTACGGGGACTGCGGCCGCAGGACAGGTATACGATGGCCTCCAGCAGGTTGGTCTTTCCCTGGGCATTTTCGCCGTATATGACGTTGCAGCTTCCGTCGAAGGTCAGCTGCTGGCTGTCGTAATTGCGGAAGCCCTCCAGCAGCAGGCGGTCAATCTGCATACTGCACGCCGCAGCTCCGCCCCAGGGCGTCCACCACATCGCCGGGACGAAGCTTCTTGCCCCGCATGGTGCATACCTCCCCGTTGACCAGGACCTCTCCCTCCTGAACCAGCAGCTTGGCCTCGCCGCCGGTGGCGGTGATGGCCGCCAGCTTCAGAAGGTCCTGGAGCTTGATATACTCCGTGGTAATGGTAATCATTTCCATATCTATCACGCTTTCAGCCGCACCGGCAGCACCATATAAAGGAAGCTCTCCTCTCCGTCTGCGGGCACGATCACCGCCGGAGAGATGCTGGTGTTCAGCTCCAGGGTCACGGAGTCCGCCGGAGCATAGCGCAGGGCGTCCATGAGATAGCGGTTGTTGAAGCCGATCTCCAGGACATTTCCGTCGCCGTCCAGGGGGCAGATGTCCTTGGCCTCGCCGGCGCCGGTTTTGGCGGACAGCAGCACCCGGCCATTTTCAAACACGCAGCGCACCGGGCTCTTGAGCTTTTCGCTGATGACCACGCTGACCCGGTCCAGGCTCCCCAGCATGGTCTTGGTGTCCACCGTCAGGCGGATGGGATTATTCCGGGGGATGGCGTTTTTATAGTCCAGGAAGTCCCCCTCCAGGCGGCGGCAGATCAGCTGGGTGGCCCCAGCCTCAAACAGCAGGTGGCGCTTGCCCTGGATAATGGTGACTTTTTCGTCGGAATCCTCGCAAATTTTCTCTACTTCGTTCAGAGCAGAGCCGGGGGCCACAAATTTGAAGGTGCCGCCCTCAGCCCGGTCCAGAGGCTCCCGGCGCAGGGCCAGGCGGAAGCCGTCCACGGACACCACCGTCAGGTCCCGGTCGCCTACCTCAAACAGGGAGCCGGTATGGACGGGGCGGCTCTCGTTGGTGGACACGGCGAAGCTGGTCTGGTTGATCATGGCCTTCAGGGTACCCTGTCGGATGTCCACGGAAAACTGGTCATCCACCTCAGGCAGCTCCGGATAGTCGTCGGCGGACAGGCCCAGAATCTCAAAGCTGGCGTCGCCGCAGGTCAGATGGACGGACAGATTTTCGTCCGCCGCGAACACGATCACATCGTCCGGCATTTTCCGGATCATCTCGCCGAACAGCCGGGCGCTGAGGACGATGCGGCCTGGGGACTGGACCTGGGCGTCCACGATGGTGCGGATGCCAGTCTGCATGTTGTAGCCGGACAGGGTCAGGGTGTCGCCCCCCTCCAGCAGGATCCCCTCCAGGGCCGGAATGGAGCTTTTGGCGGCTACCGCCCGGGAGGTGGTGTTGACGGCGCTTTGCAGCAGCGCCTTTTCGCAGGAAAATCGAAGCATAGAGACGCGTTCCTTTCTTTCAGAATGAAAAGAGACTCCGTTCTCCAAAAGAGAACAAAAAGATATCTTTATTTTAGTAACAGTCGCCGTAGGGAAAATTCATGTGGAAAAGTGCCGGAGGGCCTGAAATCAGCGGATTCTTTCTCCACACCCGGGTGGGGAGAGAGGGCGGGAGTTTTCCACCGGAAAATCCAGGGTCCGGTACTCCACAGGTTTTCCCCGTGGAATCCACAGAGAATGTGGAAAGAGGGTTACTTCTTGTTGTTGATGTTGGTGGTGATCTCCTTGACCTTTTCGGCGTAGGCCGGGTCGGAGCGCATTTTCTTTTCCACCTGGTCCAGGGAGTGCAGCACCGTGGTGTGGTCCCGGTCGCCGAACTCCTTGCCGATGTCGTTGAGGGAGAGGTTGGTCATCCGGCGGATCAGATACATGGCGGTCTGCCGGGCCTCCATCAGGTCCCGCTTCCGGCCCTGGCCCCGGACCTGCTCCTCGTCCACGTCGTAATAGCGGCAGATATACTCGATGATCAGGCTTGGCGACGGCACGAACTCGTTGTATTTCTTCAGCATGTCCTTTACGGCACGGCTGACGGCCTCGCCGTCCACCTGGTTGCCCAGCAGGTCCCGATAGGCCAGGAGCTTGTTCAGGGCGCCTTCAATCTGGCGGACGTTGGCGGTGAGGTTTTCGGCGATGAAGCTGCTGATATCGTCCGGCAGCTGTACCCCCAGCAGGGCGGCCTTGTTTTTGATGATGGCGAGTCTTGTCTCAAAGTCCGGCGGCGCCACATCCACCATCAGGCCCCACTCGAACCGGGTCTGAAGCCGGTCCTCCAGCTGGGTCATCTCCCGGGGAGGACGGTCCGAGGTCAGCACGATCTGCCGCCCGGATTCGTACAGGGTGTTGAAGGTGTGGAAGAATTCCTCCTGGGTCTGCTTCTTGCCGGCGATGAACTGGATATCGTCCACCAGCAGCAGGGTGGACTGGCGGTATTTCTCCCGGAATTCGGCGTTTTTTCCCTCCCGGATGGAGGCAATCAGCTCGTTGGTGAAGTCGTCGCCCTTGATGTACACGATGCGGGCCTCCGGCTGCCGCTGGCGGACCTGGTGGGCGATGGCGTACAGCAGGTGGGTCTTGCCCAGGCCGGAGTCGCCATAGATGAACAGGGGGTTATAGTGCTCCGCAGGCTTTTCGGCCACGGCCCGGGCGGCGGCATAGGCCATCTTGTTCTGGGGACCCACCACATAGGTGCCGAAGGTGAAGGCGTCGGACTCCAGCAGGGAGCCGGGCCGGTCCGGAGCCACCCCGTGATAGGCGGAAAGCTGCTGATCGTCCAGAATTTTTACCTCCAGGTCGGAGGAGAAGATGTCCTTCAGCGCGGCCTTGATATGGCTCATGAACCGGGCCTCGATGGTGGATTTTTTGAAGGAGTTGCTGCAATGGAGCACAAAGGCGGAGTCCTCCATGGTCACCACCTCCACCTCGTCGAACCAGGTGTTGATAGTGGTTTCCGACAGCTGGGACCGCAGCCGGTCCAGCACGTTTTTCCATACGTCTGCGATTGAATTCAATGAAAGCGCCCCTTTCCCGCGGATCATGCGTTTTTCTCTCTCTGTTTCAGGCAAAATAACACCTCACATTATATCAAATCAGCGCCGGAAAGTCCACACATATACTAATACTAAGTATAAAATTTTTTTCTTCTCCCTAAACAGATTCCGGAAGAAAATACGCCCATTTCCGGCGTATTTTCTGAAAAATGGGCCGAATGGAGTACCCGAAGTGTCCAAAATGCACTTTTCGTGGAAAATGCAGATTTCTGTTGACAGCGGGGCCGGGATTCTGTATAATGTTTACCATGCCGTTTTGCGGCATCCGCTTTGTCAACTGCGGCCGCGGGGGACAAGTCCTCCGCCCGCCGTCGAGTATGTGCGGCAGCTTCGATCTGCCGCCGGATTTTTACAAAATGGAGGTGTCATGCAATGTTCCGTACCTATCAGCCCAAGAAGCGCCAGCGCTCCAAGGAGCACGGCTTCCGCAAGAGAATGGCCACCAGCAACGGCCGTAAGGTTCTGGCCCGCCGCCGCGCCAAGGGCCGCGCTCGCCTGACCCATTGAGGTCGCGGAAAGTGCATCGCGCATAAAGGATAGACCAGGGACGGTGGAAGGGAAAACTGCCGTCCCTTTTGGCCTATGCTCATTTCAGCCGCCGCACCGGCGGAGAAGGTGCTTGTTTTCATGAATCCTGCCGTCACGGTAAAAGAGAACTACGAATTCCGCCGGATCTACCGCAAGGGGAAGTCGGCGGTGTCGCCGCAGCTGGTGATCTATTGCCAGCGGAACCGCCGGGGGCTGAGCCGCCTGGGGGTCTCCGTCAGCACGAAGCTGGGCGGCGCCGTGGTCCGCAACCGGGTGAGAAGGCGTATCCGGGAGATTTACCGGCTGAATAAGCCGAAAATGGTCCCGGGATACGACATCATCGTGGTGGCCCGGGTCCGGGCCGTGGAAACCGGCTATCAAAAGCTGGAGAGCACCTATCTGCGCCTTCTGAGGCAGCTGAGCCTGCTGCGGGAGGACCCGTCATGAAGCGGGCCATCCTGCGGGCCATCCGGTTTTATCAGGCGTCCGTGTCGCCGCTGTTTCCGCCCCGCTGCCGGTATATCCCCACCTGCTCGGAATACGCCCTGCAGGCCGTGGAGAAATACGGGCCGCTGCGGGGCGGCTTTATGGCGCTGCGGCGCTTTCTGCGATGCAATCCCTTTCACAAAGGCGGGTATGATCCTGTTCCCTGAAAACCTCGTTTTTCCCACCCAACAAAAAACGGAGGTAACTACCCCATGTTTGCAACGCTCGGATATTATATCTGCGTTCCCTTTGCCTTCCTGACCCGGCTGTTCTACAGCTGGACCGGGTCCTATGGCGTGGCCCTGATCCTGTTTACCCTGGTGGTGAAGTTGGTGCTGCTGCCCTTCCAGCTCAAGAGCAAGAAGAGCATGCTGCGCATGAACCGCATGCAGGGCAAGCTCAACGACATCAAGACCCGCTATGCCAACAACCAGCAGAAGCAGCAGGAGGCCATGGCGGAGCTGTATGCCAAGGAAGGCATCAACCCCATGTCCGGCTGCCTGTGGTCCTTCATTCCCTTCCCCATCCTGATCGCCCTGTACTACATCATCCGCGTGCCCATGCGGTACTTCATGGGCCTGTCCGAGACGGTGATCGCCGAGATCACCACTCTGGCCGGAAGCCTGGGCTTCACCGTGGCCGACGGCAGCCAGGCCTATGAACAGATCTATCTGGCCAAGTTCATCCATGAGCATTGGGCGGAGTTTGCCGGAAAGTTCGACGGCCTCATCGACCTGAACTATAGCTTCCTGCACATTGACCTGGCCAACCGGCCCAGCGACCTGTTCAGCCAGTTCCCCGGCGGCGGCTGGCCCGTGTGGGGCGCCATTCTGCTGCCCATCATCTCCGCCGGCATCCAGTTCGCCATGAGCTTCATCACCATGCGCACCAATGGCTCTGCCCCCAACGGGTCCACCAAGACCATGATGTACATGATGCCCCTGATGACCCTGTGGATGGGCTATATCCTGCCCTCCGCTCTGTGCATCTACTGGATTGCCAACTCCGCGTTCTCCCTGATCCAGGAGGTCACCCTGAACGAGTATTTCAACAAGATTCTGGACCGCGAGGAGACGGAGAAGGAGAAGGCCGCCCGGGAAAAGCGCTATGCCAAGTATCAGCGCCAGAAGGAGCTGATGGCCCAGCAGCAGCTGGCCAACGGCGGCAAGAAGCCCCAGAATCAGCAGGGGAAGAAAAAGCCCTCCGGCGACAAGAAAAAGTCTGCCGGAAGCAACGAAAACGGCCGCGTGGGCCAGCGTCCCTATGCCAGGGGCCGCGCCTATGACAAGAGCCATTACGATGACTAATGATGACTAAGGAGTTTTGTCTATGAGTTATATTGACGTAACGGGCAAGACCGAGGAGGAAGCCATCCGAAAAGCGCTCCAGCAGCTGCAGATGGACCGCGACGACGTCTCTGTTGAGATTCTGGAGCGGGCCAAGAGCGGCTTTCTGGGCATCGGCAGCAGCCCTGCCCGGGTCCGCGTGACCTATGGTCAGCAGGAGCCCGAGGCTCCCGCCGCCCCGGTCCAGCCGGAGAAGAAACCCGAAAAGAAGCCCGAACCCAAGCCCCAGCCGAAACCCCAGCAGCCCAAGCCCCAGAAGCCCGAGACGCCCAAGGCCGCCCCTAAGGCTCCCGAAGTCCCCAAGGCTGCGGAGACCCCTGCCGCCCTGGTTCAGGAGTCCTGCCAGGACGACAACGCCCGGCGCATCACCGAGTTCCTGACGGGCCTGCTGGAGCATATGGACAGCCCCGCCCAGGTGAAGGTCACCGAGACGGAGAAGGGCCGCTACAGCGTGGTGCTGGAGGGCCAGAAGCTGGGCCAGCTCATCGGCCGCCGGGGCGAGACCCTGGATGCCATCCAGCAGCTGACCAACTATGCCGTCAATTCCGGCCGGGAAAAGCGCATCCGCGTCCATGTGGACGCCGAGAACTACCGGGCCAAGCGCGAGCAGAGCCTGGAGTCCCTGGCCCGCAAGGTGGCCGGAAAGGTCACCAAGTATCGCCGCAGCGTCACCCTGGAGCCCATGAACGCCTATGAGCGCCATGTGATCCACGCCGCCCTGCAGGATGTCCCCGGTGTGAACACCTACTCCATCGGCACCGAGCCCAACCGCCGGGTGGTGGTGTCCTACGACCGCGACAAGCGGTAAACGAATACGAAAAAAGAACGCCTGCGGGCGTTCTTTTTTTATGTGATGCCGCCGGACCAAAAAAGAACGGCAAGAATTTAACATTTTTGCGAAATTGTTTCCTTATAGTAGAAAAAATAGTTTACACGGCTTGACCGACTGTTGTATAATACAGTAAAGTCGTTATCAGGCTGTTTTTTTACGGAACAATTCAAAAAAAATAACAGGAGGAAAATTCCCATGTCTTACAGAATTCTGGTCGTCAACCCCGGCTCCACGTCCACCAAGATCGGCGTCTATGAGGACGAGAACCTGCTCTTTGACAAGACTCTGCGTCACAGCGCCGAGGAACTCGAAAAGTTTGACTCCATTCCCGCCCAGAAGGACTGGCGGCGCAAGCTGGTGATGAAGGCCCTGGAGGATCAGGGCTTCGATGTGAAGACCCTGTCCGCCGTCTCCGGCCGCGGCGGCCTGCTGGCTCCTATCCGGGGCGGCACCTACGCCGTCAGCGACCGTCTGGTCCGCGACTGCACCGTGGGCGTTCAGGGCCAGCACGCCTCCAACCTGGGCGGCATCATCGCCCGGGAGATCGGCGACCAGCTGGGCATCCCCTCCTTCATCGTGGACCCCGTGGTGGTGGATGAGCTCAGCGACGTGGCCCGCTTTGCCGGTCACCCCCTGTTCCACCGCACCAGCATTTTCCACGCCCTGAACCAGAAGGCCGTGGCCAAGCGCTACGCCAAGGAGCACGGCAAGAAGTATGAGGATCTGAACCTCATCGTCTGCCACATGGGCGGCGGCTGCTCCATCGGCGCCCACGTCCACGGCAGCGTGGTGGATACCCAGAACGCCCTGGACGGCGAAGGCCCCTTCTCCCCCGAGCGCTCCGGCAGCCTGCCCACCGGTCAGCTGGTGAGCCTGTGCTTCAGCGGCAAGTACACTGCCGGCGAGGTCCGCAAGATGCTGGCCGGCCACGGCGGCCTGGTGGCCTACACCGGCTCCAACGACATGCGCGACCTGCTGAAGGCCGCCGCCGAGGGCGACAAGGAGATTGCCGCCACCGTGGATGCATTCCACTATCAGATCGGCAAGGAAGTGGGCGCAATGGCCGCCGTCATGAAGGGCAAGGTGGACCAGATCATTCTCACCGGCGGCATTGCCTACGGTCAGGAGACCGTGGACGCCATCACCGATATGGTGGGCTGGATCGCCCCCATCACCGTGTATCCCGGCGAGGATGAGCTGCTGGCCCTGGCCCAGGGCGCTCTGCGTGTCCTCAACGGCGAGGAGCCTGCCCGGGTGTATTGATTTAACAAGACTGTCAAACGCCATAAAGGCAGCCGCCCGACCCGGGCGGCTGCCTTTTTTTTCTCTGTTCAGTTCCATACAATGTCAAAGGCGGCGGTGAAGCCGCAGGAGGCGTCATGGGAAATCAGCATGCCGGTGCTGCGATCCACCACATAGCCATAGCAGGTGACGGTGACGGAGGTGCGGGCGTCCTCCGTCTCATACACAAAGCCCTGGTCCCAGCGGTCGTTGACCAGCGCCGCCATATCCTGGGCAGAGGCGTCCTGGCTGGCCAGCATGGCCAATAGAAGCGGCTGGATAAAGGCAGTGCCGGCATAGACGAAGTCCGGGGCGGAGGACGGGTCCCCGCCGCCCTGGGCGGTATAGGAGCACCGGAACCTCACGGCGGTCAGGTATCCGTTGGCGTCTGTCTCATATTTCAGGCGGCTTGGAAAGGCGTTGTCCAGGGTGGCTGCATATCCCCGGAGTGAATCCCGTACCCATGTGCCGTTGGAGCGCATCCGCAGAGGGGAGTCCGTGGCCTGGGCCACCTGGTTGAAATTCTCCGCAAACTCCTCCACCGTCAGCCGCCCGCTGTTAGCAGGCATCAGAAGAATGTTGCTGCCGCCGATTATGGCCAGGATCACCAGCCCCCAGGCTGCGGGAAGCAGCGCCCACCGCCACCAGGGAATGTCCCGGCTCTGGCACAGGAGCTCTCCCTCCCAGGGCATCTTCAGGCCGTCCCGGCAGTCCAGATAGCTTCTGCGCAGCCGCCATAGCCGCAGAACGGGAATGTACAGGGCGATCCCGTATACCACGGCCATGGCCGTGTAGGCGTAGGCCTGGCCCCAGGTGGGGCGGCGGCCGTCCGGCTGTTCCACCGTCAGCCCCAGCAGCAGCTTGCCCGGCGTGACGCCCCACAGGTGCAGCAGCACCGGCTCCACCCCCAGCATCAGCAGCAGACTTCCCACATAGGTCAGCAGGGAGAACCCCGGGGTCTGGGGCGCGATCCGCCCCAGCATCAGCGCCAGGGCCACGCTGGACGAGCACAGGAGCATATCCAGCCCCCGGGCCAGAAACCGCCGCCAGGGGCACGGCTCCTGACAGTCCGCCCGGACTGCGGCAGGGGCCGCCTGGGGCGGCGTGTACAGAAGCCGCCAGTATTTCTCCGCGTCCAGGGTGTTATAGCAGGCGTGGTCGGCCTGCATGGCCCGGCACACGGACTGATCCGCCCGGGCCTGCTCCTCCCGGCGGCGCAGGGCCGCCAGCCGCTGGGACAGGGCCTCGGACAGGGACAGCTTCCCGGCCTGCATGGACCGGATCTCCTCAATGGGCACGTCCAGCCGCCGCAGCAGGCGGACCCGCAGCAGGGTCTCCAGGTCATCGGGGCTGTAGTCCCGATAGCCGTTTTTCCGCCGGGCCGGATGCACCAGCCCCTCCTGTTCATAGTATCGGATGTTGGCCCGGGACAGCCCGGTGCGCTGCTCTACGTCCTTGATATGCATGGCGTTGCCCTCCTTTTATCCGCAGTATAAGGGGTAAAGGGACTTGACAGTCAAGTGTTTTTTTAGGAAATTTCCAGAACCACCGGGCAGTGGTCGCTGCCGTACACCTCCGTGCGGATGGCGGCGCCTGTCACCCGGGGCAGCAGACGCCGGGACACGATGAAATAGTCGATGCGCCACCCCACGTTCTTCTCCCGGGCGTGGAAGCGGTAGCTCCACCAGGAATAGGTGATCTCCTCCGGGTGCAGGGTACGGAAGGTGTCGGCAAAGCCCGAGGCCAGCAGGGCGGTCATCTTCTCCCGCTCCTGGTCGGTGAAGCCCGGGTTCATCCGGTTGGTCTTGGGGTTTTTCAGGTCCATCTCCTGGTGGGCCACGTTCAGGTCGCCGCAGTATACCACGGGCTTTGTCCGGTCCAGCTCCATCAGATAGGCCCGCAGGTCATCCTCCCACTGCATCCGGTAATCCAGCCGCTTCAGCCCGTCCTGGCTGTTGGGGGTGTAGCAGCACACCAGATAGAAATCCGGGTATTCCGCGGTGATGACCCGGCCCTCGTGGCGGTGGATATCATCGCCGAAGCCGAATACCACCGACATCGGCTCCTGCCGGGTCAGAACGGCGGTGCCGGAATAGCCCTTCTTCTCGGCGGAGTAAAAATACCGGTGATAGCCCTCCAGCTCAAACACCGCCTGCTCCGGCTGCAGCTTGGTCTCCTGCAGGCATATCACGTCCGGGTCCTCATTTTTCACATATTCCAGAAAGCCCTTGGTCAGGCATGACCGCAGGCCGTTGACGTTCCAGCTTACCAGCTTCATGGCGCTCTCCCTTCGTTTTTTTCTGTATCATACCACAAACCGGGCCATAATCCAAGAAAATCATTGACAAACCCCGCCGCCGGGGATAAGATAGGGATAAATCGGCGTGGATGGGAAGAGTACCCGGTTCAGCCTCCGTCACAAGAGAGTCCGGCAAGGTGAAAGCGGACACGGGGGACCCGGCGAACATGGCCCCGGAGCCGTCCGGCCCAGCGCAGACGCGTGAAGCCGGACCGGGTGTGCCCGTTACAGCGCGGGGACGTGTCGGCGTCCCATGAGGCCGCCTCCTGGGGGAGCGCGGCGAAGCAAGGTGGTACCGCGGTGCGCTGCATCGCCCTTGGCAGTCAGCCGGGGGCGTTTTTTGTTTGCCCGGCCGCCGGAAAAACGCCAAAATTTTAAGCCGCCCTTCCATTCGGAGCGGCGGAAAAGGAGATAGATCCCCATGGAAAAGCAGAAATTCTATATCACCACACCCATTTACTACCCCTCGGACAAGCTGCACATCGGCCACACCTACTGCACCGTGGCCACCGACGCCATGGCCCGCTATAAGCGGCTCACCGGCTGCGACGTGCTGTTTCTGACGGGCACCGATGAGCACGGCCAGAAGATCGAGGACAAGGCCAAGGCCGCCGGAAAGACCCCCAAGGAGTTCCTGGACAACATCGTGGAAGGTCCCCAGGGCATCCTGGACCTGTGGAAGCTGATGAACATCTCCAACGACCGCTTCATCCGCACCACCGACGACTATCACTGTGCCTCCATCCAGAAGATCTTCCGCAAGATGTACGAAAAGGGCGACATCTACAAGGGCACCTACAAGGGCAAATACTGCAAGCCCTGCGAGAGCTTCTGGACCGAGAGCCAGCTGGTGGACGGCAAGTGTCCCGACTGCGGCCGCGAGGTCATGGACGCCGAGGAGGAGGCCTATTTCTTCCGCCTGTCCAAGTATGCCGACCGGGTCCGGCACCTGCTGGAGGACACCGACTTCCTACAGCCCCGCTCCCGGGTCAACGAGATGGTCAACAACTTCATCAAGCCCGGCCTGGAGGACCTGTGCGTCAGCCGCACCAGCTTCTCCTGGGGCATTCCCGTGGACTTTGACCCGGGCCATGTGGTGTATGTGTGGGTGGACGCTCTGTTCAACTACACCACCGCCCTGGGCTTTATGAACGACCGGTATCACGATTACGACAAGTATTGGCCCGCCGACGTCCACTTTGTGGGCAAGGAGATCGTCCGCTTCCACTCCATCATCTGGCCCGCCATGCTCATGAGCATGGAAATGCCCCTGCCCAAGCACGTTTACGGCCACGGCTGGCTGGTGATGGACGGCGGCAAGATGTCCAAGTCCAAGGGCAACGTGGTGGACCCCTATGTGCTGGCGGAGAAGTTCGGCGTGGACGCTCTGCGCTTCTTCCTGCTGAGAACCTTCCCCTTCGGCTCCGACGGCAACTTCTCCAACGAACTGCTGATCCAGACCATCAACATGGACCTGGCCAACGACCTGGGCAACCTGGTCAGCCGCACCACCGCCATGGTGGAGAAATACTTCGGCGGCACCCTGCCCACCGAGCGCCTGGATACCGACGCCGACGACGATCTGAAGCAGATGGTCTCCACCCTGCGGGACCGCTATGAGGCGGAGATGGAGCACTTCCAGTTCCAGAACGCCCTGGAGCAGATTTTCAAGACCATCCAGCGGGCCAACAAGTATATCGACGAGAACGCCCCCTGGACCCTGGCCAAGGACCCCGCCAACCGGGCCCGCCTGGCCACGGTTATGTATAACCTGCTGGAAACCATCCGCATCTGCGCCGTGCTGCTGACCCCCTTCATTCCCGACAGCGCCGAAAAGATCTTTGACCAGATCGGTGCCTGCCCGTGCTGCCGCACCTGGGAAAAGGCCAACGTGTGGGGCAGCCTGCGCCCGGACGTCACCGTTCACAAGGGCGAGGCCCTGTTCCCCCGCATCGACGCCGAGAAGGCCCTGGCCGAGCTCAACGCCATCCAGGAGGCCCAGCGCAAGGCAGCCCTGCCCGCCCTGGAGCTGGAGCCCTACAGCCAGGAAAACGTGGATTTCGATACCTTCTGCAAGTCCGACCTCCGGGCCGTGAAGATCAAGAACTGCGAGGCCGTGAAAAAGAGCGACAAGCTGCTGAAGTTCACCCTGGACGACGGCAGCGGCACGGACCGCACCATTCTCTCCGGCATCCATCACTATTATGAGCCGGAGCAGCTCATCGGCAAGACCGCCGTGGCGGTTCTGAATCTGCCGCCCCGGAAGATGATGGGCATCCCCAGCTGCGGTATGCTGATCTCCGCCGTCCACAAGGAAAAGGGCGAGGAGAAGCTGCACCTCCTGTTGCTGGACGACTCCATCCCCGCCGGTGCCAAGCTCTGCTGACAACCGCATATAAACTCCCTCCGCCGCTGGCGGAGGGAGTTTGCTTATTCCCAAATGCCCTCGTCTGTGTTACACTGATACAAAACGGATGCAAAAAGGGGAGGGGATGCATATGAAGGACGCCTGTTCCGCCGGTGCGGCGGCGGTGGGCCTGCGGCTGCGGCAGCAGCGGCTGAAGCGGGGCTGGAGCCAGGAGGGCCTGTGCCGGGGTATCTGCGCGGCGTCGTATCTGTCCAAAATCGAGCAGGGACAGGTGCAGGCGGCCCCGGAGCTGCTAGAGCTGCTGTTCCGGAGGCTGGAGCTTCCCTGGTACGGGGAGAGCCTGCCGGAGCTGGAGCGGCTGGTGGAGCACCGGTATGAATGCCTGCTGGACGGGGATAAGGAGGGCTTCCGGGACAGCCGGGAGATATTCGCGCACGCCCTGGACCGGCTTCTGTCCAGTCCCCTGGCGGCGGACGGCCTGGTGCTGGACGCCATGGACCGGAACAACTCCACGGAGATCCCACCGGCCCTGGAGCCGTATCTGGACCGGCGGCAGCTGGCCATTCTGCGGGTGGTGCAGAACCGGGACATGGAGGCGGTGCGCCTGCTGCCGGAGGCGTATTGCTATCTCATGGCCGGTATCGCCGGGTATGAGCAGGGCAGCGACTATGTGGGGGCCATGACCCTGCTGCAGCAGGGCTATGACCTGGCGGCCCGGGACGGCCGGGTGCGGCTGATGCTGGAGTGCCGGATGTTCATGGGGAGTCTCTGCTGCAACCAGCTGGACCTGGGTGGCATGGAGACGCATTATCAGGCGGCGGAGCGTATGGCCCGGGCCCTGGGGCGGCAGGATGATCTGCGGAGCATGGCCTATAACCGGGCCGCCACCCAGGTGGAGTGCGGCCGGTATCAGGAGGCCTACGGCTATTTTGCCGCCCTGGAGCACCCCCGGGTCATGGAGCTGCACAAGCTGGCGGTGTGCTGCGAGGGGCTGGGCCGGCCCCGGGAGGCTCTGGACGCCCTGGACCGGGCGGAGACGGCCCCAGAGGAGTATCCGGACCGGGCTCTGTGCATGGGGATCTGCGGGCTGGTGCGGCGCAGGCTGGAAAACCCCGGCTATCTGCGGGACCCGGATTACGGCGCGGCGCTGATGGACGTATTCAACCGCTGCCGCCGGGAGCTGCCCATCGGATACGCGGCCTTTCACCTACCCCGGGTGCTGGAGTGGCTCACCGCCGGGCGGCAGTATAAGCAGGCCTATGAGCTTCTGCGGGACTTTCCTATCAAACTACCGAATCTGCCGATTGAATAGGGATTGACAGGGAAAACTTTCCCATATATACCCCGTTTTCATCGTCTTACCAGTGTGCTATGATATTCCCGAGGTGAGAAACAATGAAAAACAGACTCTGGACACGGAATTTTACCCTGCTGATCGCCGCCAGCGGACTGGGCGCCGTAGGCGGCATCGCCGGCGGCTTTGCCATGTCGTTTTTGGTGTTCGACGAGACCGGCAGCACCCTGGCCTCGGCGCTGGTGCTGGCGACGGAGCTGATCCCGGGCTTTCTGCTGCCCCTGTTCATTGCCCCGTGGATGGACCGGATGCCCCGCAAGCCCTTCCTGATAGGCGGCGACATGCTCAACGGCGTCATGTATCTGCTGCTGGGGGCGTATCTTCTGCGGGGCACGTTCTCCTATGTGGGCTACCTGGCCTTTTCCCTGGTGCTGGCGTCCCTCAGAGCCTTTGACGAGCTGGCGTACAACAGCATTTTCCCCATGCTGCTGCCGGAGGGGGCGGAGCAGAAGGGCTACGCCGTGGCCTCCACCCTGTACCCCGTTCTGCGGGTGATGATGCTGCCCCTGTCGGCGGTGCTGCTGGACGCCGTGGGAGCGGCATGGCTGCTGGTGGGACAAGGAGTCCTGTCCCTGATGGCGTCGGCGGTGGAAAGCGGCATCCGTATTCACGAGGAGCGCCGCCCGCCGGAGGAGAACTCCTCCCTCCGTGCCTGGTGGGCCGATGTGAAGGAGGCCGCCCGGTACCTGCGGCAGGAGAAGGGCCTTATGAACATCTATGGCTACATGGCCGTCACCAACGGCGTGGCCAGCGGATATTCCCCCATTCTGGTGGCGTTCTTCCGGACGTTTCCCGGCATGACGGCGGCCATGTACTCTCTGTTCTCCGTGGCGGAGTTCCTGGGCCGCACAGTGGGCGGCTTTGTGCAGTACCGGATGGAGATCCCGGAAAAGAAGCGGTACGGCTTCGCCTTCCTGGTGTACATGGTGTACGAGGCCATGGACATGCTGCTGCTTTGGCTGCCGTATCCCCTGATGCTGGCCAGCCGGGGCCTGTGCGGATTTTTGGGGACCAACAGCGCCACCATGCGCCAGGCGGCGGTGCAGCGGTATATTCCGGAAAGGCTCCGGGCCCGGGTCAACGCCTTTGAATCCATGCTGTATACCGGCGCGGCCGCCGTGCTGTCCCTGGTCATCGGGGCGCTGGGGGAGGTGCTGGACTACCGCCTGTGCGTCACCCTGTGCGGCGGGTTCACTATGGTCGTGTGCCTGGCCACCATCTGGCGGGGCCGGAAATACGTCCGGGCCGTGTATGAGCGAAGCGGAGAATAAGCGAATAAAAGCGAGAACGGCGGGGCCGAAGCCCCGCCGTTCTGGCTTATTTTATGATTTTCTAAAAATCCGGTAGGGCGGGGCCCATGTGCCCCGCCGGAACCCGGACGTACAGCTTTTTAATCCTCCTCCACGTCACCCACCAGGGCAATATGCAGCTCGTCCAGCTGCTTCTGCTCCACGGTGGAGGGGGCGCCCATCATGATATCCTGGGCATTCTTGTTCATGGGGAAGGGGATGATCTCCCGGATGGAGCTTTCGCCTGCCAGCAGCATCACCATGCGGTCCACGCCCGGGGCGATGCCGGCATGGGGAGGCGCGCCATAGCAGAAGGCGTTGTACATGGCGGGGAACTTCTTCTTCACATCCTCCTCGCCCAGACGCACCAGCTCAAAGGCCTTGACCATGATCTCGGGATCGTGGTTCCGGACGGCGCCGCTGGACAGCTCCACGCCGTTGCACACCAGGTCGTACTGGTCGGCGGTGATGGTCAGGGGGTCGATCTCGCCCCGCTCGGCCTTCAGCAGCACCTCCAGGCCGCCGCTGGGCATGGAGAAGGGATTGTGGCAGAACTCCAGCTGGCCGGACTCGTCGCCGATCTCGTACATGGGGAAGTCCACGATCCAGCAGAACTCGTAGCGCTCCTTGTCCATGTGGCCCTCACAGGCCGCGCCGAAGGTCTTGATGAGCACACCGGCGGATTTGGTGGCGGCGGCCCCGGCGGCCACCAGCACCAGAGTGTTGGGCTTCAGATCTAGGGCCTGGGTCAGCTGCTCCTGGATACCGGTGACGAACTTGGCGATGCCGCCGGCCAGCTGGCCGTTTTCGTCCATCTTGAACCAGTAGGCCTTGGAGCCGGACTGCACCTCGCAGTCGCCCAGCAGCTTGTCGATCTGCTTGCGGGTGAGCTTGCAGTCGGACACGGGGACCATCTTCACGGTCTGACCCCGCAGGGCCTCGAACTCGCTTTCGGCGAACAGGGAGGTGACGTTTTTGCAGGTCAGGTCAATGCGCAGGTCGGGCTTATCGGAGCCGTAGGTCTCCATGGCGTCCCGATAGGCAATGCGGCGGAAGGGGGCGGAGGAGGCCACGTTATAGGTGCCGAACTTGGCGAAGATGGGAGGCAGCACGTCCTCCAGCACGGCGAACACGTCCTCCTGGGTGGCGAAGGCCATCTCCATATCCAGCTGATAGAACTCGCCGGGGGAGCGGTCGCCCCGGGCGTCCTCATCCCGGAAGCAGGGAGCGATCTGGAAATACCGGTCGAAGCCCGCGGTCATCAGCAGCTGCTTGAACTGCTGGGGAGCCTGGGGCAGGGCATAGAACTTGCCGGGGTGCTTCCGGGCGGGCACCAGATAATCCCGGGCGCCCTCCGGGGAGGAGGCGGTCAGAATGGGGGTGGTGATCTCCAGGAAACCGTGCTGGGTCATGGCCGCACGCAGGGCGGACACCACCTGGCACCGCAGGATGATGTTGCTCTTCACCGCCGGGTTCCGCAGGTCCAGATAACGATATTTCAGACGCTGGGTCTCGTCGGCCTCCCGGCTGCGGTTGATCTCAAAGGGCAGGCTGTTGTACCGGCAGCGGCCCAGGACCTCGATCTTCTCCGGCACCACTTCCACGTCGCCGGTGGCCTGCTTTGGGTTCTTGCTGGCCCGCTCCCGGACGGTGCCCTCCACGCTGATAGTGGACTCCTTGTTCAGGCCGTTGATGATGTCCATCATCTCCTGGGTCTCCACCACCACCTGGGTGGTGCCGTAGAAGTCCCGCAGCACCACAAAGGCGAAGTTCTGGCCCACGACCCGGACGTTCTCCATCCAGCCCACGATTTTCACCCGCTGACCCGCGTTGGCCAGCCGTAGCTCCCCACAGGTATGGGTTCGCATCTGCATCATATGAATCGCTCCTGTTCTGATAAAGATTTGTATAGTTTGGTTAAAATATCACGTTCTGTATTGAATTGCTTGATTACAAACTGAAATATTTCATTCAGATATTTCGGTTTGTATTTATTTTTCCAGGATGACCTTGCCCTGGTTCCGCTGGGACAGTCCCTGGGTAATCCGGGACAGGGTGTCCTCAAAGGACAGCTTGGTCTGCTCGCCGGAGGTCATATCCTTGCAGGCCACCTGTCCTGCGGCGATCTCGTCGTCCCCCAGGAACACCACATAGGGGACCCCCAGCTTGTCGGCATAGTTCATCTTGGCCTTGAATTTTTTCTGCTCGGTATACAGCTGGGTGCGGACGCCTGCACTCCGCAGCCGGGTGGCCAGCCGGATGGCCGGCGTCAGGTCCTGGGTCATGGGCAGGATCAGCACATCGGCGGGAGCCGTGGGCAGTTGGGGATTCAGCAGACCCTGCTCGCCCAGCACATAAAACAGCCTTGTCAGGCCGATGGAGATTCCCACGCCGGGGAGCTGACGGTCGGTATAATATTCAGCGAGATTGTCGTAACGCCCTCCGGAACACACGGAACCGATCTCCGGATGGTCCAGCAGGGTGGTCTCATACACCGTGCCGGTGTAGTAGTCCAGGCCCCGGGCGATGGTCAGATCCAAGGCGAAATTCTCCTCCGGAACGCCGAAGGCGGAAAGATACCGGGTGACGGTGTTCAGCTCCTCCAGCCCCTGGTCGAACAGCTCGTGCCGCCCCTGATACCCGGCCAGAGCGTCCAGTACCTGCCGGTTGCTGCCGGTGATGGAGATGAACCGCATGATCTCGTCGGCCTGCTCCGCCGTCAGCCCCACGTCCTCCGTCAGGCAGGTCCGGACCTTGTCGGCCCCGATCTTGTCCAGCTTGTCTACGGTGCGCATGATGTCGCCGGACTGCTCCGTCAGGCCCAGCATGGCGTAAAATCCGTTGAGGATCTTCCGGTTGTTGACCCGGATCTGGAACCGGGTCAGGCCCAGGGAGGTGAAGGTCTGATAGATGATGGAGGGGATCTCTGCCTCGTTGGTGATGTCCAGCTTGCCGTCGCCGATGATGTCGATGTCCGCCTGATAGAACTCACGGAAGCGGCCCCGCTGGGCCCGCTCGCCCCGGTATACCTTTCCGATCTGATACCGGCGGAAGGGGAAGGCCAGGTCGTTGTAGTGCAGGGCCACATACTTGGCCAGGGGCACCGTCAGGTCAAACCGCAGGGACAGATCGGCGTCGCCCTTCTGGAAGCGGTAGATCTGCTTCTCGGTTTCGCCGCCGCCCTTGGCCAGCAGTACCTCGCTGGCCTCGATGGCCGGGGTGTCCAGGGGAGTGAAGCCGTATCGGCTGTAGGTGGTGCGCAGGATCTCCATCATCCGCTCCATCTGCTGCTGCGGGGCAGGCAGCAGCTCCATGAAGCCGGAGAGAGTCCGGGGGGTCACAGTTGCCATGGTGAAATATTTCCTTTCTGTTGTGTATTTCGGTTTTGGTACGAAAAAATGCGCTCCCGTCCCGTGTTTGGGACGAGAGCGCATGAATACGCTTCGTGGTGCCACCCAAATTCAGCCCCAAGGGGCCCTCGTAGCTCCTGTTACGGGGAGCGGGCCGTGGATGTTTCCATCCCCGCTGGGGGACTGTCTTCGCTTCTCCTGCCGGGGCGCGCTTGCAGCCGGTGTCGCGCCTCTCTGGTGCCGGTGGGGGTGAAGGTACTCCTGTCTCCTTTATGGCGGTCGTTCTTCCTATTTTATGGCATTCGGGCCCGCTTGTCAAGCGGTAAAGGGTTTGGTTTTGGGATTGACAATGTCACGCCAGGCCAGGTCGCCCCGGGCCAGGCCCAGCACCAGCATCTCGGCGGTGGCCACATTGCTGGCATAGGGGATATTGTTCTGGTCGCACAGGCGGAAGATATTGGCCACGTCCTCGTCAGGGACTTTCTGGTTGGGGTCGCTGAAGCAGAGAACCATGTCCAGCTCATTATAGGCAATGCGGGCTGCAATCTGCTGGCCGCCGCCGTGGTCGAAGGACAGGAAGCGGTGGATGCGCAAGCCGGTGGCCTCGCTGATCTGGAGGCCGGTGGTGGCGGTGGCGCAAAGGGTGTGCTGGGCCAGAATGCCGCAGTATGCGGTGCAGAACTGGACCATCAGTTCCTTTTTGTTGTCGTGGGCGATCAGTGCGATATTCATGGAGGCACTTCCTTTCGTGGTTTCAGAATCGCATCAGGGGCACCTGCTGTCCGGTGATGCGTCGCGCGATGTTCTCATAGGCCCGGGCGGCGTAGTAGTTCATGTCCCGCAGGGGGATGCCCCGGTTCAGGGCGTAGGGGACGTCCTCGTCCTCCGGTATTACCCCCAGCAGGGGCAGACCGGCGGCGTCCATGGCGTCGTCGATGGTGCTGTGAAGGGCCCGGAGTAGCTTCTTCTGCACCCGCCCCACCACCAGGAACAGATGTCCTTCGGTGAAGCGCTTGTCCAGCAGCATTACCGTGTGCTGGGCGTCCCGCAGGGCGGAGGCGTCGGTGGTGGTGATGACCACCACGCAGTCGGCGCAGCCGGTGGCCAGCCGGAAGCCCTGACCCAGCCCCGCCGGGGCGTCGATCAGGCAATAGTCATACTCCTGGCGCACCTGGTCCAGCAGCTGCCGCATCTGCTCATCGGTCACGTCCAGCTGTCCCCCGGGGGACAGGGGAGCGGTCAGCAGATGCAGCCCGGGATACTTGGGGTGATCGGCTGCCGCATCGGACAGGGAGCAGCGGCCGGCGATGACGTCGGAAAAATCCATCAGGGCCTTGTCCGTCAGCCCCAGGGCCAGGTCCAGGTTCCGCAGGGTGATGTCGCAGTCCAGGCACAGGGTATTTTTCCCAAGGGCGGCCAGCGCCAAACCCACGTTGGCGGTGAAGGAGGTCTTTCCGGTGCCGCCCTTGCCGGAGACCACTGCAATGATTTTTCCCATATCCAGGTACCTCGTATACAGTTGGGGACTCAGCCCAACGGCGCTTTTTTGATGCGAGCGAAGGGCCGGGGATAGGCTGCCGGGGTGGGACGCTCCTTCCGGATGATGACCACCCGGTGCCGCACGTCCGTTCCGGGAATGGTATAATCCCAGATTTTTCCAATTTTGCCCCCCAGCTGGGCAATGGCGCTTCTGGCGCGCTGAATCTCGTCGTCGGTATCCACCGACTTCATGGCCAGGAACTGGCCGCCCACCTTCACCAGGGGCAGGGCCAGCTCACACAGCACGTTCAGCTGGGCCACGGCCCGGGAGGCAGCTATGTCGTACTGCTCCCGGTGCTGCCGGGCGAACTCCTCCGCCCGGGCGTGGACGCACCGGACCCGCTGCAGGCCCATGGCGTCCACGGTCTCCTGCAAAAAGTCGATGCGCTTTCCCAGGCTGTCCAGCAGGGTCAGGTCAAAATCCGGCTCCAGCAGCCGCAGGGGCATTCCCGGGAATCCGGCCCCGGTGCCTACGTCCACCACCTGCTTGCCCCGGAAGTCCGCCGCCGTCAGCAGGCAGGCGCAGTCCAGCAGGTGCAGCCGCGCCACGTCTGCCGGTTCTGTGATGGCGGTCAGGTTCATGACCTGGTTCTTCTCCAGCAGCCGCCGGGAAAACTCCGTCAGCGCCGGGATGCTTCCTGTGTCCACTCCCAGCTGGGCCAGACCCTCTTTCAGAATGGTTTCCAAATTACTTCTGCTCCTTCAGCAGGTCCCGGATCTCCGCCAGCAGCTCCTCAGTGGTGGGACCGGCAGGCTCCTCCGGCGCAGGCTCCTCATCCTTCTTCTTCAGGGCGGCCAGCTTGTTCATGGCTTTCACCAGCAGGAACATGGCAAAGGCTACGATGATGAAGTCCAGAATCACCGCCAGCAGATTGCCGATGCCCAGGGTTACCGGGTCGGCGCCCGCTGCCACGGCGGTCTTGTTGAGGATGATATTCCACTGGGTCAGGTCGATGCCGCCGGTGATGAGACCGATGAGGGGCATGATGATGTCGTTGACCAGGGAAGTGGTGATCTTGCCGAAGGCGGCGCCGATGACCACGCCGATGGCCATGTCCAGGACGTTGCCGCGCATGGCAAACTCCTTGAACTCATGAAAAAACTTCTTCATAAGTATCCTCCTTCCGTCCTCAGTGCTTGGGAACGATGCGGTCGTGGCCGCCCATATAGGGCCGCAGGGCCTGGGGGATCAGCACGGAGCCATCGGCCTGAAGGTTGTTCTCCAGGAAGGCGATCAGCATCCGGGGAGGGGCCACACAGGTGTTGTTCAGGGTATGGCACAGCTGCATCCTGCCGTTTTCGTCCTTGTAGCGGATTTTCAGCCGCCGGGCCTGGGCGTCGCCCAGATTGGAGCAGGAGCAAACCTCGAAATACTTCTGCTGCCGGGGGGACCAGGCCTCGATGTCGCAGGACTTGCACTTCAGGTCCGCCAGGTCGCCGGAGCAGCACTCCAACTGCCGCACCGGGATATCCAGGGACCGGAACAGCTCCACGCTGTAGCGCCACAGCTGTTCGTACCACTTCTTGGAGTCCTCGGGCTTGCAGACCACGATCATCTCCTGCTTTTCAAACTGGTGAATGCGATAGATGCCCCGCTCCTCAATGCCGTGGGCGCCCTTCTCCTTCCGGAAGCAGGGGGAATAGGAGGTCAGCGTCTGGGGCAGGGACTCGGCGGGCACGATCTGGTCAATAAACTTGCCGATCATGGAGTGCTCGCTGGTGCCGATCAGGTACAGGTCCTCGCCCTCGATTTTATACATCATGGCGTCCATGTCGGTCTGGCTCATGACGCCCTCCACCACGTTGCCGTGGATCATAAACGGGGGAATGCAATAGGTGAAGCCCTTGTCGATCATGAAATCCCGGCCATAGGCCAGCACGGCCTCGTGGAGCCGGGCGATATCGCCCATCAGATAGTAAAATCCGTTGCCGGACACCCGCCCGGCGGCGTCCATGTCGATGCCGTCGAAGCGCTCCATGATCTCCGTGTGATAGGGGATATCGAACTCCGGCAGCTTGGCCTCACCGAAGCGCTGGACCTCCACATTGTGGGAGTCATCGGGGCCGATGGGCACGGAGGGGTCGATCATCTGGGGGATGACCATCATGATCTTGGTGATCTGCTGGGTCAGATGCCCCTCCATCTCCTCCAACTGGGCCAGCCGGTCGGCGTTGGCTTTCACCTGGGCCTTGGCCTCCTCGGCCTCCGCCAGCTTGCTGGGGTCCTTTTTGGCCTGGCCCATCAGCATACCCACCCGCTTGGACAGCTGGTTCCGCTGCGCCCGCAGGTCGTTGGCCTCGTTCATGGCGGCCCGCTTCTCGGCGTCCAAGGCAATGACCTCGTCCACCAGGGGGAGCTTGGCGTTCTGGAATTTCTTGCGGATGTTTTCTTTAACAGCTTCCGGATTGTCCCGGACAAATTTGATATCAAGCATGGCTTTTATCGCACCTTTCCGTGTTTCACGTGAAACATCATGGTTTTTTGATGGTGTGCAGGGCTTCCAACAGCTCGTTCAGGTCGTCCACACCGTAATATTCCAACTCAATGCGCCCTTTCTTCTTGCCGGAGACAATGCGGCATCCCCGGCCCAGGGTATTCCCCAGGTCCCGGGCGGCCTCCTGGGCATAGTCCACGGTCAGACCGGCAGGGGAGGGCTTCTCCTTCTTTCCGGCGGTGAGCTTCTTCACCAACTGCTCCGTCTGCCGGACGGACAGGTCATTTTTCAGGATGCTGGCCGCCGTGGTCTCCTGCAGGGCAGGGGACAGGGGCAGCAGAGCCCGGGCGTGGCCGTTGGTCAGCCGTCCATCCTCCACCATGGCCCGCACCGGGGGACACAGGTTCAGCAGACGCAGGGCGTTGGCCACGGCGGACCGGGACTTGCCCACCCGCTGGGCGGTTTCCTCCTGGGTCATGCTGTACTGGCTCATCAGCACCTGATAGCCCTCGGCTTCCTCGATGGGGTTCAGGTCCTCCCGCTGGAGGTTCTCGATCATGGCCAGCTCCATGGCCTTGCGGTCGTCGGCCTCGATGACGATGGCCGGCACCTGGGTCAGTCCCGCCATGCGGGCGGCCCGCCAGCGCCGCTCACCGGCGATGATCTGGTAATAGCCGGACTGCAGCTTCCGCACCGTCAGCGGCTGGATGATGCCGTGCTCCCGGATGGAGTCGGCTAAGTCCGCCAGTGACTCCGGATCAAATTGCTTGCGGGGCTGGGATGCGCAGCTTTCCACCTGAGAAATCGGCAGAAACAGACTGCTCTTTTCCTCCTGAGAGTCGATCACGTCGTCTCCCAACAGGGCGGCCAGGCCTTTGCCCAGCCCTTTTGGGTTGTTGGCCATTGCTGAAACGCTCCTTTCCGCACAGAATCAGGTATTTTTCTTGAGAAATTCGTTGGCCAGAGCCAGATAGGCCTCCGCGCCCCGGCAGCCCCGGTCATAGGCCGTGATGGGCTTTCCGTGGCTGGGCGCCTCGGACAAGCGGATGTTCCGGGGGATCACCGTGGCATACACCTTCCCGGGGAAGAATCGCTTGACCTCCTGGGCCACCTGAATGGCCAGGTTGGTGCGCCCGTCGAACATGGTCAGCAGCACGCCCTCGATCTGGAGCCGGGGATTCATGTTCCGCCGGACGATGCGCACGGTGTTCATCAGGTCGCTGAGGCCCTCCAGGGCATAATACTCCCCCTGCAGCGGTACCAGCAGAGAATCCGCCGCGCACAGGGCATTCAGGGTCAGCAGCTCCAGGGAGGGGGGACAGTCCACAAAGATATAGTCATAATCCTCCCGGACGGCGTCCAGGGCGCTGCGCAGCAGAAACTGCCGGTCCGCCATTTCGATCATCTCCACGCCGCCCCCGGCCAGGGCCTTGCTGCTGGGCAGCACGTCGCCGTAGGGGGTGGTGACGATGGCCTTCCGGGTCTCCACGCCGTTGATGAGCACGTCATACACGCCGTTGGACACGGATTTGTCCACCCCCATGCCGGAGGTGGCATTGGCCTGGGGGTCAAAGTCGCACAAAAGCACCCGCTTCCCCAGGTATTTCAGGGCCGCAGCCAGGTTGACACAGGTGGTGGTCTTCCCAACGCCGCCTTTTTGATTCACGATCGCCACGATTTTCGCCACTTTGTCCACACTCGCTTTCTGTCGGTCTATATTTTAGTATATCACATTTTCAGTCGGTTTCAATAGAAAATCTGCAAAATGAGAAAAAACTTGAGAAAAATGTTTCACGTGAAACGGCGAAACCAACACGCAAAAAAGGGTGGATGTTTCACGTGAAACATCCACCCCGTGGGTCATATCAGGATCATCCCCGAAACCGGCGGCAGCCGCAGCCGCAGCTTCCCGCCGGGGGCATAGAACTGCTGGAAGGTCAGGGCCTCCCGGGCCAGCTCCCGGGGCCAGGGGATGGCTACCTCTGCGGCGTCCTCGCCTGCGTTCAGGGCCGCCACGGTGATCTCGTCTCCCAGCTGCCGCCGCAGCACCAGAACGCCGCCCCGGGCGTGGAGATAGGTCAGGTCCCCCTCCTGCAGGGACAGGCGCTCCCGCCGCAGCTGCCCCAGCTGCCGGAAGAAGGCCAGCAGCTCCTGGTCCTCCCGGCCCCAGGGATAGGTCCCCCGGTTCAGGGGGTCCTCAAAGCCCTCCATCCCGGCCTCGTCGCCGTAGTACACTGTGGGAGAGCCGGGGAAGCAGTACAGCAGCATCTCGCCCACCCGCAGCCGGGCCTGGCCCTTCTGCCGCTGGGCAGGGGAGAGACGGTGCGCCGCCCGGCCGTCCTTGGTATCCGGCACATCCTCCGCTCCCAGCAGGGTCAGGATCCGGGGCGTGTCGTGGGTGCCCAGAATGTTCAGGGCGCTGTAGAAGGCGGGCCGGGGATAGTGCTCCCGGATGACCTCCATGGTGCCCCGGAAGCAGGCGGCGTCGCCGCCCCGCAGCCAGTCCAGGGCCGCCGTCCGGAAGGGATAGTTCATCAGCCCGTGGGTCTCGCTGCCCAGCAGATACCGCCTGCGCTGGCTGTAGGCGATCTTGTTGCTGCCGTCCTCCCACACCTCGCCCAGCAGGAAGCTGTCGGGCTTTTCCTGGTCCATGGCGCTGCGAATTTCGGCAATGAAGTCGTCCGGCAGCTCGTCGGCCACGTCCAGCCGCCAGCCGGAGGCCCCCTGCCGCAGCCAGTGCCGCACCACGGAGTCTCCGTCCCGGATGATGAACCGGCGATAGCTGTCCGCAGACTCCTGCACCGCCGGCAGGGTCCTGATGCCCCACCAGGCGTCGTAATCCTCCGGCCAGGGGTGGAAGGAGTACCAATTATAATACTGGGACTCCCGGCTCTGGGCCGCCCCCAGCTCCGGATAGAATCCCTGGGCGTTGAAATACCGGCTGTTGCTGCCGGTGTGGTTGAACACCCCGTCCAGCATCACCCGGATGCCCCGGCACCCGGCCTCCCGGCACAGGGTGCGGAAGTCCTCCTCGGTGCCCAGCATGGGATCAATGCGCCGGTAGTCCGCCGTGTCATACCGGTGGTTGCTGTCGGACTCAAAAATGGGACACAGGTACAGCGCACCTACTCCCATACTCTGTAGGTAGTCTAATCGGGAGGTGATCCCCGCCAGACTGCCGCCGAAGAAATCGTTGTTGCGGATGATCCCCTGGGTGTCGGGCCGCCACACCGGGGTGTCGTCCCAGTCCTGGTGGACCACCCGGTCCCCCACCATCCCGGCGGGGTCCGGCACCCGGGTGCGGCAGAACCGGTCCGGGAAGATCTGATAGGTGATCCCCCGGCCGAACCAGGCGGGAGTGGGGCGGCTGTCGTCATAAACCGTCAGCTGCCACCGGGCCTGGTCGTCGAGGCCGTGAAGGCCGTATAGCCTTTGCCCCTCCGGATACGAAAACCGGAAGGCGTACCACACCAGCTCCGGCTCCTCCGGGGCGGTGTATACCCCCTGCCACCGGCCGTCATCGCCGGGGGACAGGGCCACCTCCTGCTCCGTACCCGCAAATTCCCGCCGCAGGAGCAGCGTCACGCCGGTAACGTTTTCATCCCCCGGTCGAACCGCGAAACGGACAGTGGCGCCGCACACGGCGGCGCCAAAGGGGGACTTATATTCCGTATCGCGGGAGTCAAAGATCTTGCTCATGGAATGCCTCATTTCAGCAGGGTATTTTCGCCGATGACCACGGCGCCGATCTCCTCCTGGGAGAAATAGGAGTTCACAATGTCCACGGCGGTGGAGGCCAGGGCCGCACCGGAGCCGCCCTTCTCGATGACCACGGCCACGGCGATCTGGGGATCGTCATAGGGGGCGAAGCACACGAACACGCCGTTGTTGGTATTGGCGATACCGGTTTCTGCGGTACCGGTCTTGGCGCCTGCGGACACTACACACCGGGAGAAGTAGTAGGACAGGCTCCCGGTGGTCAGGTTGTGCATGCCCTCCTTCACCGCCTGCAAGGTGCTGTCGCTCATCTCCACGGTGTTCAGCGGCGCCTTGTCATAGGCGTAGATCACCGAGGAGTTGTCGTAGGATTTCACGTTTTTCAGCAGATGGGCCTCATAGTGCTGGCCGCTGCCCACCAGGGTGGCGATGTAGTTGGCCAGCTGCAGGGGCGTGAACAGGTCATAGCTCTGGCCGATGGCGGCGGTCAGGGTCTGGCCGTCGGTCCACTCCAGACCGTTGCGCTCGGCAAACTCCGGGGTGGCCATGGAGCCCTTGGCCTCGGCGCTTCCCGCCCCGCCGATCTCGATGCCGGTATACTCGCCCAGGCCGAACTGCTTGGCGTAGTCCGCCAGGGTCTTGATGCCCGTCAACCGGCCCACCTCATAGAAGAAATAGTTGCAGGACACGGTGATGGCCTGGGACACGTTGACCCGCCCGTGGGTGCCGCCGTACTCGTTATAGATCCAGCACCGGGGCTGGGGAGATTTGTAGTAGTCATACACGCCCCGGTCCACAATGGTGGAGGAGGGGGTGATGATCCCCGACTCCAGGGCCGCCACGGCGGTGCAGGGCTTGAAGGTGGAGCCCGGGGCGTATGCGCCGCCGATGGCCCGGTTCAGCAGGGGAGTGCCCACGGTGTCGCTGACCAGCTTGCTGTAATCCTGGTCAAAGGTGGACAGGTTATAGGTGGGATAGCTGGCCATGGCCAGCACCTCGCCGGAGCCTACTCCCACCACCACCGCCGCGCCGCCCCGGACAATGCCGTCCTTGGCGGTCATGGCCTCGATGGTCTGGGCCAGGGACTTCTCCGTGTCCTCCTGCACATCAATGTCCAGGGTCAGGGCCACGGTGCCGCCGGGCTGAGGCTCCTTGGTGTAAAGCTCGCCGGTGATCTTCCCCTCCTCGTTGGTGGTGATGATCCGGGTGCCCTTGGTGCCGTGGAGATAGGACTCAAAGGCCTTCTCCGCGCCCTCCCGGCCCACCAGGGAGTTCATGGAGTAGCCCTCCATGTCCCGATAGCCGGTGACGCCGTTTTCCGGGTCGCCCACCCAGTCCTCGTAGTAGATGGGACTCAGCCGTCCCAGCACATGGGCGGCATATTCGGTGTTATACACCCGGGCGGAGGAGGTGCCGGTGGATACCCCCTGATACTGGCCGTCCGCCGTCTGGCTGATGAGCTCCACGGACACGTCGTCGGCAAAGACGTACTGTGCGTCCGTCAGACTCTTCACCGCCAGCTCATACCGCACCCCGGCGATGGTCCGGGCCTGGTCATCGGTATAGCTGCTGTCGATTTTGAACAGCTCCCGCAGCTTGGCCATGAACCGGTCCGGCTGCAGGGTGGGGGTCACCTGGGACAGCTTGGAATAGGGGATGCTCTTGTTCTTCAGGAACAGGGCGAAGCCCTCGCTGTCCTGGGCGTCGGTATAGCTGTAGGGCGCGGTTTTGCTCAGGGGCAGGGTATCGTTCCAAACGGTGTCGTTCTCGGTGCACAGGTCCGTCAGCCGCAGAATGGCGGCGTTCAGGTCCTGGTCATTCTCAAAATCCTTGGCGGAGAAGATCAGGGTATAGGTCAGCCGGTTGGACACCAGCACCTTGCCGTTGCGGTCGGTGATGATCCCCCGGGAGGCCTCCACCGTCTCGCTGGCGGCGTTGCTGGCCAGGGACTTGGCCCGGTTTTCCTCCCCGTGGAGGATCTGGGTATAGTACATCACCCCGGCGAAGGCCAGCAGGCACAGGCCCATCAGCCCCGTCAGCGCCCAGATGCGGACCCGCACCGGGTCAAATGCTTTATTCTTCATGGCACGCCTCCTATCTCAGGATCCGGTTGTGCACGCTGCGCAGCAGCAGATACACCAGCGGCGACAGCACCACCGTCACAGCCAGCTCCCGCCCCGTCAGCGACAGGGCGGCGCTCAGCTCCACCCCCTGCCGGAAGGTCAGCAGCACCGTGTGCAGCAGGTCCGTGATCACCAGGGCCAGAGCCGCGCACAGAACGGCGCACAGGAATCCTTGGCTCAGAAGCCGCTTGGCGATCATCGCCGCCGGCAGCGCCGCCGCCAGAAACGCCAGGGTATAGAAGCACGGGATGACCCCCGGCATGGTCAGGTCGCACAGCAGGCCGAAGATGCCGCCGAACACGGCTCCCTCGGCGGGACCCTCCAGCATGGCCATGATCCCGGCGATCACCGGCGGCAGAAACGGGTGCACCGCCCACACGGAGATGCGGTTGAGCACCAGGGACTGCACCAGCACCAGCAGCAGCACCGCCCCGGCGTAGTACAGCCATTTGAAGAACATGTCCCGTTGGTTCATGGATTGATTCATGGCCGCTCCTCTCAATCCACGATGGTGAAGTCCGTGATCACGAACACCTCCACCAGCTGGGTGATATCGGTTTTGGGGATGATGGTGGCATAGCGGGTCAGGCCGTTGTCGTCGGTTTTGATCTCCTCCACGGAGCCGATGACCAGTCCCGAGGGATAGTAGCCTCCCAGGCCGGAGGTGACGATCATGTCGCCGTTGATGAGGCTGGATTCCCCCTCCAGGTACGACAGCTTCAGCTTTCCCTGCCCCATCAGGGCCAGGTCCCCCATGGCCACCGTCACCTCGCCGGTGCGGAACACCAGGGCCCCCAGCTGGGAATCCGTGTCCAGGATGGTGGTCACGGTGCACCAGTTGGCGCCCGCCTCGGTGACCACACCCACCAGATAGCCGTACTGATCCACCACGCAGTCGCCGATGGCCACGCCCAGGCCGGTGCCCTTGTTCAGGGTCAGGGTCCTGGACCAGTTGGAGGTGCTGCGCTCGATGACCCGGGCCGCCTCAAAGGTAAAGTCCCGCCGCTGCTGCCTCAGACCGTTCAGGTCCCGCAGCCGCTGGTTCTCCTCGCTGTCGGTCTTGGCCTGGCGCGCATCCTCCTTCAGCTGGGCGTTTTCCTTGCGCAGCTCCTCGATCTCCTGGCGCAGGGCTTCCACCGTCTCGAATCGCTGGCCGATGTTCTGGAACCATCCGGCCACGGCGGAACCCGCCGCCCGGAAGGGATAGGTGACCACCCCGGCGGCGTTCTGCAAAAATCCCGTCTGGTTGCTGACGGCGCTGGCGATACACAGCCCCACCGCCACCACCACCACGGCGGCCAGCATCATAATGCCGTTTTTCTGAAAAAATCGTTTCATAGCGTATTCCTTATCGTCGAGCTTATCAAAAAAGCCTTTTTTGATAAACTGGTCACAGCAGCGTCACGCCGAACTCCGCCAGCATCCGGCTCAGCAGCAGCACCGGCAGACCCATCACGTTGAAAAAATCCCCGTCAATGCGCTCCACCAGCAGGGCCCCCTGGCCCTGCACGCCGTAGGCCCCGGCCTTGTCCATGGGCTCGCCGCCCCGGATATAGGCCATCAGCTCCTCCCGGCCGGCGGGCCGGAAATACACGTCCGTGGACTGGGCCCGGGTCAGGGACCGCTGTCCCTGCCGCAGGGTAACGCCGGTGCACACCGTGTGCCGCCGCCCCGCCAGGTCCGTCAGCATCCGCAGGGCGTCCGCCTCATCCTTGGGCTTTCCCAGCCGCTGCTGGTCCAGAAACACCATGGTGTCGGCGGTGATGACGATCTCGTCCTCCTCCGACGGCACCGCCTGGGACTTCTCCCGGCTGATATACGACACGATCTCCGGGGGCGTCAGCCCCTGGGGATACCACTCCTCCACCTGAGGCACCCGCACGGTGAAATCCCGGATGCCGATCCGGGTCAGCAGCTCTTGCCGCCGGGGGGAACCGGAGGCCAGCACGATCCTTGCCATGGCCTCACCTCCCGGTGGAGCCGAAGCCGCCTGCGCCCCGCTCCGTCTCGTCCAGCGCATCCACCTGCACCAGCTCCGGCCGCACCACCGGCACCACCATCAGCTGGGCGATGCGGTCCCCGGGCCGGATGGTATAGTCCTCCCCGGACAGATTCACCAGCCCCACGGAGATCTCCCCCCGATAGTCGCTGTCGATAACGCCCACGCCGTTGCTCAGGCCGATCCCGTGCCTGAAGCCCATGCCGCTGCGCACGAACACCAGGGCCACATAATCAGGGGAGGGCAGGGCGATGGCAATGCCTGTAGGGATGCCCCGGCGCTGGCCCGGGGCCAGCGTCACGGCCTCGTCCACGCAGGCGCACAGGTCCATGGCTGCGGCTCCCGCCGTCTGATAGCGGGGCAGGGGAATCTCCCGGCCCATTTTCGGCGACACCGCCTTGATTTTAAGCTCCATTGTATCACTTGCTCCCATTGTATATAAAAACAATCTGTAAAAAAATCATGAATCCTGAAAAGGGCTTATTCCACGCCCCGGTAGAACAGCCCCCGGGTCAGCTCCTGGGGCCGGTAGTCGCTGCGGCCCTGATAGGCCCGCAGCACCCGGACGCACTCCTCCGGCGACTCCGTGGTAAACCGCAGCCGCGCCCGGGTCAGCCCCAGCTGCCGCCACTCCGGCTTATCCGCCAGGAACAGCACCTTACTGTTTTCGATCTCGCACCGATGGCCCCACTGGCCCACCAAGGGGAACTGCGCCCCGGTGCGGTCCACCAGGACGTTCTCCTGGCCGCACCGGCAGGCAGGGGAGCGGTCCGTATAGTCCCGCCCGGCGTCCCGGCAGCCCAGCTCGTTGCGGATGACGCAGTTTTCCATGATCATCAGCGGCAGGCGGCCGTATACCACCGCCTCGCAGGGCAGAACCTTCCGCAGATCCCGGATCTGCTGCCACCGCAGCTCCATGGACACCGCGGCGGCGGAAAGACCCAGCTCCTGCCAGAACAGCAGGGCCCCGCTGTTGAAAATATTCAGCCCCAGATCCCCCCATAGGGGAAGGCCCAGCCCATCGGCAATGGGCAGGTGTCCCAGATTGCCGATGGCCACGGCGGAGAGCTTCTGCCGGTGCTGCTGCAAAAGGGCCCGCAGCGCCGCCTGGTCCTCCGTCCGGAAAATCCGGGGAAGCACCGCGCAGATCTGGGTCATGCCCGCCCAGCGGGCCAGATCCATGCCGTCCAGCAGCTCTGCCGGGACATACACTGTCCCGCACTGGGCCAGCTCCTCCGTCAGCTGCTCCGCCCGGGTGACGGAGCAGGTCAGCTGCGGCGTCTCCGGCCCCGGCAGGGCCGGGGGCAGGGGAGAGGGGGTTCCTGTCCGCCGCTGGGTTGGTTGGGTCAGAGCCATCTCCAGCTCCTCCAGCACTTGGCGGCGCATAGCGTTCACGGCGCTGGCCGGCAGCATCAGACCGTCCGCCAGCTCCACTTGGGTCTCCTTGGGCTCAAACACCGTGCCGCCGGTTTTCTCCAGCCGGGATTGCAATTCCTCCGCCGTCAGGGCCCGGTTCCGGGCCTCCTCCGGTACGGGACCTTCTGCCCGGACAGTGTGTCCTTTGGCGGAGGCCGTCAGCTGAGCGGGCACACCGGCCCGCAGAGTGCAGACCATGTCCACCGGCACCCGGCGGCTGTCCTCCCTGCTGTACCCGGCCTTGGCCCGGGCAAACAGCTCCTTGGGCTCTGGGGCGTTCTCTGGCCGGGTGCCGAACATCTCCGGCCCGGTGCGCCCCTTATAGTATCCGTCGGTGAAGCCGCTGCGGGAAAAGGCGGCCTCCAGCTGCCGGGACTCCTCCCGGCTGGGGACGCGTTTTTCGTCCAGCAGACGGCGATAGATCCCCGTGATCACCGCCACATATTCCGGCCGCTTCATGCGGCCCTCCAGCTTCAGACACGCCACGCCCATCTGCTCCAGCTCCTGCACATAGTCCGCCAGGTTGGCGTCCTTCAGGCTCAGGGGATGGCCCCCGGCGGCCTTTTCGTTGACGCCGTAGGGCAGGCGGCAGGGCTGGGCGCAGGCTCCCCGGTTGCCGCTGCGCCCGCCGATCACGGCGCTCATTTCGCACTGACCCGAGTAGCACATGCACAGGGCCCCGTGGACAAACACCTCGATTTCCGCGGGACAGCCCCGGGTTATGGTGTGGATGTCCCGGCGGCTCAGCTCCCGGGCCAGTACCACCCGCTCCAGACCCAGCTCCGCCGCGCGGCAGGCGCCGCCCAAGGTGTGCAGGCTCATTTGGGTGCTGGCGTGGAGGGGAATATCGGGCGCAATTTCCCGGGCCAGCCGCCACACGCCCCAATCCTGGATGAGGATAGCGTCCACCCCCATGTCCGAGGCTTTCTGCAAAGCCTGGGCGGCGGCGGGCAGCTCCCGGTCCGTCACCAGGGTGTTCAGGGTCAGATAGACCTTCACGCCCCGCAGGTGGCAATAGGCCACGGCGGCACGGAATTCCTCATCGGTGAAGTTCCGGGCGCTGCGCCGGGCGTTGAGCCCGCCGAAGCCCATATACACCGCGTCGGCCCCATTCTGCACGGCGGCTACCATGGCCTCCCAGCCTCCGGCGGGGCTCAGCAGCTCGGTCATTGGCCCCGGCCCTGCTGGGCCTTGAACAGCTGACGGCGCAGCTCCGACGCCTCATTTTTGGCCTGAGTGGCCTCATCCAGATAGTTTTTCACTTGCCGGCGCAGATTCTCTGCCGCTGCCTGGTTTTTCAGCAGCTCGTCCGCCAGGTTCACCGCCGCCAGAACTGCCGCATCCGCCTGGCTCACATGCAGGGTCTCCTGGATCCGGTCCATTCGCTGGTCCACCAGGGCGCCTACCTTTTTCATATACTCCGCGCTTTCGTCCGCCACCAGGGTATACTCCTGGCCGCAGATGCTCATCGTCACTTTATTCGCCATGTTGACCTCCCATTTATGTAAACCGAAAAGTTAGTCACACCAATACATAATCCATTATACCACAAAATCCCGCCGGGAAAAGCTTTTTCTGGCGAAAAGGAGAATTTTGTGAAAAACCCGCTGCGGCGGCTTTACGAACCGGGGGTTTTCGTGTAAAATAAAGTAATTAAACCATGGAAAGAGGGGAGGCGCGGCATGAGCGGCTATATTCTGCGGGACAGTGAGCCCAGCATCGTCCTGACGGCGGATCAGGTGGATCGCCTGGTGAAAAACGGCGACGGCGACGCCGCGCTTTTGTATCTGCTGCTGATGCGGGCAGACCGCGGGGTCACGGAGCAGGAGCTTCAGTCCCGGCTGCGGTGGAGCCAGCTGCGGCTGAATGCGGCGGAGGGAGCCTTGCAGCGGCTGGGGCTGATCCAGCGTCCGGCGGAGACACCGGCCCCTGCGCCGGCGGAGGAACGCCCGGTATACAGCGCCCAGGACCTGGCCCAGCTGTTGGAGGACGACCGGTCCTTCCGGATGCTGATTCCCCAGGTGGAGGAAAAGCTGGGCCGCAGGCTGAAAACGGCGGATCTGCAGATCCTGGCGGGCTTGTATGACGATATGGGCATGCCGGCGGATGTGATCTATCTGCTGGTGAACCACTGTATTGCCCGGTCCGAGGAACGATACGGCCCCGGCCGCCGGCCCACCCTGCGCCAGATCGAGAAGGAGGGCTACTATTGGGCCCGGCAGGGCCTGTTTGACCAGGACAGCGCCGCCCGTTATCTGAAAACCTGGCGGGAAAAGCAGCAGGGGCAGGCCGCGTATATGCAGGTGCTGGGCCTGGGCCAGCGCCGTCCGGTGGCCAGTGAAGAAAAATACATCTCCGACTGGATGGACAAGGGCTTTCCGCCGGAAACGGTGGCCCTGGCCTATGACAAGACGGTGTTCTATAAAAAGCAGCTGGAGTGGCGGTATCTCAATGGGATCCTCCGCCGCTGGCACGAAAACGGCTGGCATACGCCGGAGGAGGTCCAGCAGGGCGACGCCAAAAAGTCCGCCGCGCCTCCGGACCAGAAGCCGGATAAAAACGATTCCCGCATGGGAAAGTATATGAAGTGGTAAAGGAGGGGACCCTATGCCCTATGACGGTAAAATTCTCAGTCGGGCCATGGCCCGCTTTGATGAGGACAAGCAGCGCCGGACCCAGCAGTTCCGGGAGCGGCAGCAGCGTCTGTTTTGCCGGGAGCCGGAGCTGGCGGATATCGACCGCCGCCTGCGCGGCACCATGAGCCAGATCATCTCCCGGGCTCTGCGGCAGGGGAAGGATCCCGTTCCCGCCATCCACGCCATCCGGGATGAGAATCTGGCCCTCCAGCGCCGCCGGGGGGAGCTTCTGGAGGCTATGGGCTATCCTGCCGACTATCTGGAGGAAAAGCCCCGGTGCGCCCGGTGCGGCGACGCAGGCTTCCGGTCCGACGGGACCATGTGCCCCTGTCTGCGCAGCTACTACGCCCGGGAGCAGATCGCCGAGCTGTCCCACCTGCTGGATATCGGCTCTCAGAGCTTTGATACCTTCCAGCTGAGCTGGTACTCCACCGACCGAAACGGTCTGCCGCGCTCTCCCCGGGAGACGGCGGAGCGGAATCTGGAGATCTGCCGCCGGTTTGCCCGGGACTTCCGTCCCGGTGCACAGAACCTGCTGCTGTTCGGCGACCCGGGCCTGGGCAAGACCTTTCTGTCTGCCTGCATTGCCCGGGTGGTCAGCGAGGACGGCTTCTCCGTGGTGTATGACACGGCGGGTCACATTTTTGCCCAGTTCGAGGCATCAAAATTCCGCCGGGATGACGTGGACGAGCCGGATGAGAGCGTGGAGCGCTGCATGGCCTGCGACCTGCTGATCCTGGACGACCTGGGCACCGAGATGACCACCGCCTTTGTCCAGAGCGCCCTGTACCAGCTGCTCAACGGCCGCCTGCTGGCGGGGAAAAGCACCATCATCAGCACCAACCTGGACCCCGACCAGATTGGCCGCCGCTATTCGGCCCAGATCATGTCCCGGCTGGAGGGAGAGTTTGAGCTTCTGCCCTTCATCGGCCAGGACATCCGCCTTCTGAAGCGGGAGCAATAGAAGTCTCAAGAAATCCTGCACGGCTTACGCCGTGCAGGATTTCACAGCTTGTCAAAAAAGTCTTTTTTGACAAGCTGTGTGCGGTTTTTCAGAAATTAAAAAGTTCTGAAAAACCTGTGATTGCAAACGAAAGACACCCCTGATGGGTTTCTTTCGTAACTATCTTCCTTTCCGATGGCGGAAGATTTCCGAGTTTTTCGACAGTCTCAAGAAATCCTGCGCGGCTCACGCCGTGCAGGATTTCTTTCATGCCTCCAAAACGAATTAACGACCGCAAACGTTACCGCGCTGACCTCCGCACGATGTATCATCTTTCAAAAATCCGCGCCGTCCTTGTGCGAACATCAGCAAATTATTTCGACGCAATAAAGAATCCGTGAATTTTTCGTGAATATCGTAACGAAAATGTAAAGAATTTTTGTACAAAGTGAGAATTGATTTTTTCTGTAAAATAATTATCATATTGGACGGAATGCAAGAGGAGTTGCGTCCTTTTGCTCCAAAACATTATGATGTATGAATAGAGGAGGAGAAAAATGGTTAGCTTTCTGATTTGCCTGGCCTTGCTCATCGGCGGTTATTTCGTCTATGGCAAGGTGGTGGAAAACACCTTCGGGCCGGACGACCGCGAGACCCCCGCTGTGAAGATCAACGACGGCGTGGACTATGTGGTCCTCCCCCAGTGGAAGCTGTTCATGATCCAACTGCTGAACATCGCGGGCCTTGGTCCCATCTTCGGCGCTATGCAGGGTGCTCTGTGGGGCCCCATCGTGTTCCTGTGGATCACCTTTGGTACGATTTTTGCCGGCGCAGTGCATGACTACTTCTCCGGCATGATGAGCGAGCGCAACAACGGCGCTTCCATCTCCGAGATCTCCGGTATCTACCTGGGTGGCTTCATGAAGAACGTCATGCGTGTGTTCAGCGTGGTGCTGCTGATCATGGTGGGCACCGTGTTCGCCGTGGGTCCTGCCGGCCTGATCGTCACCCTGTTCAAGAACGGCGGCTCCACCGGCATTGTCACCACCACTCTGTTCTGGCTGATCATCGTCCTGGTGTATTATTTCATCGCCACCTTTATTTCCATTGACAAGATCATCGGTAAGATTTATCCTATCTTTGGTATCTGCCTGATCGTCATGGCCGTCGGCGTGGCCGTGGGCATCTTTGTCAAGCCTGAGTACACCATTCCTGAGATCTGGGATCACTTCGGTTCCATGCATCCCAAGGGAACTCCCGTGTGGAGCTTCATGTTCATCACCGTGGCCTGCGGCGCTATCTCCGGCTTCCACTCCACCCAGAGCCCCCTGATGGCCCGCTGCATGAAGAGTGAGAAGCAGGGCCGCTTCGTGTTCTACGGCGCCATGGTTTCCGAGGGCGTTATCGCCCTGGTGTGGGCCGCTGCCGGCTGCGCTCTGTATGAGGTCACCGGCGGTCTGAACACCGGCCTGGCCGAGATCCTGGCCAACGGCCAGTCTGCCGCCATCTATGATGTCTGCGTCAAGACCATGGGCAAGGTGGGCGTGGCCCTGGCCATGCTGGGCGTGATTGCCTGCCCCATCACCTCCGGCGATACGGCCTTCCGCAGCGCCCGTCTGGTGCTGTCCGACTGGTTCAAGATTGACCAGAAGAAGTGGAAGAACCGTCTGCTGCTGTGCGTGCCCGTTCTGGGCGTGGGCGCTGTCCTGGGCGTGGGCAATGCCCTGGGCTTCATCGACTACACCGTTATCTGGCGTTACTTCAGCTGGACCAACCAGACTCTGGCCATGATCGTCCTGTGGGCCGCTTCCATGTACCTGTACTATGAGAAGAAGAACTACTGGATTACCGCCGTGCCTGCCACCTTTATGAGCGCCGTTTCCGCCACTTACTTCCTGCTGGGCAACGAGTGCCTGGGCCAGTTCATCAACCACAAGACCGCCGAGGGCGTCACCGTGTACAACACCGCCGTGGCTTATCCCATCGGCATCGCCGTGGCCGTCCTGTTCCTGGGTATCTTCCTGTACACCATCAAGAAGCGCCATACCCAGCCTCACTACGAGACGCTGGGCAAGTAATTCGCCCCTTTTTCAAAACTTCGCAAAGCGGCAGGCCCCTCCTGCCGCTTTGCCCCTATGGGAGGAACTGCTATGATCTTTGCACCTGCACGCCTTGGCAGCGTCACGCTGGATAACGAGACCCTGGCGGCGGATAAGAAGGGCTGCCGCCGCTTCGGCCCCTGCGGCGTGGGCGAAAAGGCCCTGTATCTCAACAGCTTTTTCATCGACCGGCACTATTATGTGGCGCTGTCCTCGGTGCGCCGCGTGTTCAAGCGTGTGGCCATGAGCAAGGGCGGCTTCACCGGCAAGGGGGCCTTCGGCTCCATCCCCTACCTGGTGGTGGAGTACGACGGCGGCGAAAAGCAGTGCAATTTCAAGCACGAGGAGGACGTGGACAACCTGCTGGCCTACCTCTCCAAGCTCTGCCCGGATCTGCCGCTGCAAAGCCGCAAGGTGGAGCAGCACATGGCCCAGCAGCGGGCCGAGAACGCCCGCCGCTATCTCAAGGAGCTGACGCCCCAGGCCCAGGCCGAAAGGGAGCGCCTGGAGCAGGCCCGCACCTTCCTGGAGGATCACACCAACCTGACCCGCCGCCTGTCCCAGGCGGCCAAGGCCAAGCGGGTCAACGACCGCTCCAACCCCAGCTATAAGTGGGTGGCCCTGGCCATCGTTATCGCCGGGCTTATTGCCCTGGTATACGGCGTGGTGTCCATGATCCGGGGTACCAACAGCGTGGGCATCTACTTTGCCCTGTTCGGCCTGGCGGCGGTGTTCCTGTTCTCCGGGGCCCATGTGCTGCCTACCGCCCGCAACAACAAAACGGCCCTGACCCGGGAGTGGGAGCAGGCCCAGGCGGACCTGGCGGCGGTGCTGCCGAAGGATTTCCCCCTGCCTGCCCGCTATGCCCACCCGGTGGTGCTGACCCGGATGATCCGCGTTCTGCGGGAGGGCCGGGCCCAGACCGCCGACGAGGCCCTGGACGTGGTGAAGCGGGACCTGAAGGCCCTGACCGCCGATGTCCAGGTGGAGCAGTGGGAGTATGACGAGGTGGTGGCCGTGAAGCCCATGTTCCTGCTGTCGGACTATCAATAACACAAAAATCTCCCCGCCCGGGGAGATTTTTTGTGCTTGACAAATACCCAGGAGGGGTATATAACTATAGATACCCCCACGGGGTATCATGAAACAAAGCGAGGCGGGGAAACTATGGAAGAACACAACTGCTGCCGCTGCTCCCAGCGGAAAAAGGAGCGCTCGCCGGAGGAATACAAGCGCCTGATCCACCGGCTCAACCGCATCGAGGGCCAGATCCGGGGCATCCGGGGCATGGTGGAGGCCGGGGCTTACTGTCCCGACATCCTGGTCCAGGCGGCGGCGGTGAACGCGGCCATCAACGCCTTCAACAAGGAGCTGCTGGCCAGCCACATCCGCACCTGCGTGGCCCAGGACATCCGGGACGGCAAGGATCAGGTCATCGACGAGCTGGTGACCACCCTGCAAAAGCTGATGAAATAGGAGTGGACCCAATGAAGCAATACAATGTCACGGGCATGAGCTGCGCCGCCTGCTCGGCCCGGGTGGAAAAGGCGGTGGGGAAGGTCCCGGGGGTCACGGCGTGCTCTGTGAGCCTGCTGACCAACTCCATGGGCGTAGAGGGCACGGCGGAGCCCTCCGCCGTCATCGCCGCCGTGGAGGAGGCGGGGTACGGCGCGTCGGAAAAGGGCGCGGCCCAGTCGTCTCCCAGCGCCGACGAGCAGCAGCTGGAGGACCACGAGACGCCCCGTATCCGGCGGCGGCTTATCTGGTCCGTGGGCTTTCTGCTGGTGCTGATGTACTTTTCCATGGGCCACATGATGTGGGGCTGGCCCCTGCCGCCGTTTTACGACAACAACCATGTGGCCATGGGGCTGACCCAGCTGCTGCTGACGGGGATCATCATGGTCATCAACCAGAAGTTCTTCATCAGCGGCTATAAGGCCCTGTGGCACCGGGCCCCCAATATGGACACCCTGGTGGCCCTGGGGGCCACGGCGGCCTTCGGCTACAGCACCTATGCCCTGTTCGCCATGACGGCGGCCCAGGTCCGGGGCGATGAAGCCGCCGTCATGACCTATATGATGGACTTCTATTTTGAGTCCGCCGCCATGATCCTGACCCTGATCACCGTGGGCAAGATGCTGGAGGCCCGGTCCAAGGGCAAAACCACCGACGCCCTGAAAAGCCTCATGAGCCTGGCTCCCAGAACCGCCTCTGTGCTCCGGGACGGCCGGGAGGTGGAGGTGCCGGTGGAGCAGGTGCAGCAGGGGGACGAGTTCGCCGTCCGGCCCGGGGAGAGCATCCCCGTGGACGGCGTGGTGCTGGAGGGCTCCAGCGCCGTCAATGAGTCCGCCCTGACCGGGGAGAGCATCCCCGTGGACAAGGCCCCCGGCGACGGCGTGTCCGCCGCCACGGTGAACCAGTCCGGCTATCTCCGCTGCCGGGCTACCCGGGTGGGCCAGGATACCACCCTGTCCCAGATCATCCGCATGGTCAGCGACGCTGCCGCCACCAAGGCCCCCATCGCCAAGATCGCCGATAAGGTCTCCGGCGTGTTCGTTCCGGCGGTGATCTCCATTGCCGCCGTGACCACGGCGGTGTGGCTGCTGCTGGGCCACCCGGTGGGTTACGCCCTGGCCCGGGGCATCTCCGTTCTGGTGATCAGCTGCCCCTGTGCCCTGGGCCTGGCCACTCCTGTGGCCATTATGGTAGGCAGCGGCCTAGGGGCCAAAAACGGCATCCTGTTCAAAACCGCCGCCTCCCTGGAGGAGACGGGCCGGGTGCAGATCGTGGCCCTGGACAAAACCGGCACCATCACCAGCGGCCAGCCCCGGGTGACGGACATCCTCCCGGCGGAGGGCGTCACGGAGCAGGAGCTGCTGACCCATGCCCTGGCCCTGGAGCAGAAAAGTGAGCACCCCCTGGCCCGGGCTGTGCTGGACCGGGCGGCGGGGCTTACGGCTCCGGAGGTGTCGGACTTTCAGGCTCTGCCCGGCAACGGCCTGACGGCTGTGCTGGAGGGGAAGGCCCTCTGGGGCGGCAGCGCCGCCTTTACAGAGAAGCGCGCCGCCGTATCTCCGGACCTGCAGGCTAAGACCGAGGAGCTGTCCCGGCAGGGGAAAACGCCCCTGTTCTTCGGGGCGGAGGACCGGCTCCTGGGCGTCATTGCCGTGGCGGACGTCATCAAGGAGGACAGCCCCCGGGCGGTCCGGGAGCTGCGGAACATGGGCATCCGCGTGGTGATGCTCACCGGCGACAACCAGCGCACCGCTCAGGCCATCGGGGCCCAGGCTGGGGTGGATCAGGTCATCGCCGGGGTGCTGCCGGAGGGCAAGGAGGCCGCCATCCGCCGGCTGATGCAGCGGGGCAAGGTGGCCATGGTAGGCGACGGCATCAACGACGCCCCGGCCCTGACCCGGGCCGACACCGGCATCGCCATCGGCGCGGGAGCCGACGTGGCCATCGACGCGGCGGACGTGGTGCTGATGAACAGCAGTCTGCTGGACGTGCCCGCCGCCATCCGGCTCAGCCGGGCCACCCTGCGGAACATCCACGAAAATCTGTTCTGGGCGTTTTTCTACAACGCCATCGGCATACCCCTGGCCGCCGGGGTGTTCATCCCCCTGGGCCTGACCCTGAATCCCATGTTCGGCGCGGCGGCCATGAGCCTTTCCAGCTTCTGCGTGGTGTCCAACGCCCTGCGGCTGAATCTGTTCAAGCTCCGGGATAACCGGCACGATCATACACGAACCAATCACCTAAACGACATCAAGGAGGAACAAACTATGGAAAAGACACTGGAGATCAAGGGCATGATGTGCCCCCACTGCGAGGCCACCGTTCGCACCGCCCTGGAGGCCATGCCCCAGGTGCAGGCCGCTCAGGTCAGCCACGAAAGCGGCACCGCCGTGGTGACCCTCACTGCCCCGGTGGAGGACGACACCCTGCGCCGCACCGTGGAGGACAAGGGCTACACCGTCACCGCCATCCGCTGACCCTACCGCCGTCCCTTTATAGGGCGGGGCAAAAAAGCCTCGCAGATTGCAAGCCTTTTGTCAAAAATGGGCAAAGCCCATTTTTGACAGTATCAAGAAAAGCACGGCGCAAGCCGTGCTTTTCTCGTATAAATCTTCAGCTGAAAGAGGGTCCCAACAGCCGTGACTTACCCTCAGGCTCTCTCCATGGCTTCCCGGAAGTCTCTCTGATCGGTGAAGATCTCCTGCTTGTAGGGATTCTTCTTCTGGGCCTTGGCCCGCTTGATGATGCTGGCCAGGATCACCACGTTCACCACCAGTGCCACAATGGAGACCACGCCCTGGGCCGTGGGATTGGCGGCAGTGGGCCGGACGGCGGGATCCATGAAGCCGTTGGCATAGACGGAGGTGATGGTGCTGAACACGCTGTTGTCCTGGAACAGGGGGAACACCTGGGCAAACATGCACCACAGGGCCAGGGTGTTGGCCCGGTTCTGGATCCAGCCGCCCTTGTTCCAGAAGTGGTTGGCAAAGGTGGGGGCCAGCAGCAGGGCCAGGCCGCAGTACCAGGAGTGGGTGGGCAGGCAGTTGTAGGTATACTCGAAGTTCCACAGGTCATAGGCCAGGATGTAGCACCAGGTCATGTCGGGCCACAGCATGTCCTTCTGATCCTTGGAGGAGTAAATGCCCCACCAGGCGGTCATGCAGAAGATGTTGACGATACCGGCAATGCCGTTGACCCAGTTCCACCAGCCGCCGTACAGCCACACGTTCTCGGAGGACAGCCACCAGCGGTCGCCGAACTCCTTCAGGGCCATGGCGCCCCGGATGCCGGACTCGAAGTCGCTGGCCACGGCGATGAGAATGTTGATGGCCACAATGGCAAAGGGGAACACCTTGAACCACTCCGTCTTGCCGATGCTCCACTTGTACTTGAGCATCATGAAGCCGATGCACCCGGCGGTGGCGGCGTACAGCTTGGCATAGTGGAACCAGCTGTTCATGTTGGTGTAGGTCTGGTTGTTCAGGGCCCACTCCGCCCCGGCGTGGGCGCCGATGGCGATGGCGATGAAATACACCGTCAGCGCAGCGGGCAGCACCAGAAAGCAGATGATACCGCCGGTCTTGGTGCGGCGGGCGAACTCGTTGGCCAGCACAAGCCCGGTAAACACCAGCACAAAGCCCAGCAGCTGGTACAGGGCGGTCTCGCCATAGATCTGGAATAACATGTCCATTCCTCCTAAAAAAATTTTCTGTCTCCTAAGCTCAGCCGCCTGGTCCAGCCAGAGAAGCCTGGACCATCGGCCATGCCGCCAATATAGCACAGGTTTCCTTAAAAAGTCAACTGTCACACGGAAAAAAGTGTTGAAAAAGCCGGAAAAGGCGGGTATAATGGAACCGAAATCGGCTGTGGTATGTGGCCATACCACAGCCAGAGGAGGAAGCGCGTATGGAGTTTGAAAAGCTGGTGTCCCCATCGCTGAAGGACCTGTTCATCACCCACATCGAGGCCATGATCCTTTCCGGGGAGCTGCCGGTGGGGCAGCAGCTGCCGCCGGAGCGCCAGCTGGCCCAGTCCATGGGCGTCAGCCGGGCGGTGGTCAACAGCGGCGTGGCGGAGCTGGAGCGCCGGGGGTTTTTAGAGGTCCGGCCCCGGGTGGGCACCTTCGTCACGGACTATCGCCGGGCCGGGACCCTAGACACCCTGAAATCCATTATGACCTATAACCGGGGCCGCCTGCGCAACGAGGAGATCCGCTCCATTCTGGAGATCCGGGACGCCCTGGACAAGCTGGCGGCGGCGGGGATCATCGCCTGCGCCTCGGAGGAGGATATCGCCGCCCTGTTCCGGGCGGCGGAGGCCATCCGGGAGGCCGGGGACAACCGCCATGCGGCGGAGGCGGCCTTTGCCTTCCAGCATGAGCTGGCCATGCAGTCGGGCAACACCCTGCTGCCCCTGATCTTCCGGTCCTTCTATTCCTCGGTGCTGGTGCTGTGGGAGCGGTTCTGCGCCCTCAACGGCGTTTCCATGCTCTATGAGACCAGCGTCCGCCTGTGCCGCCACATCCGGGACCGGGACCTTTCCGCCGCCGTGGCCTGGATCGACTACTGCACCCGGGAGACCGTCTCCGGCAGCCGCCGGATATACTACTGATCCGGGAGCGGCAAAACCAATGTCACAAAAAGAAATCACCATCCCTCAGGATGGTGATTTCTTTTTGGAGCAGGGTACGGGAATCGAACCCGCCTCCTCGGCTTGGGAAGCCGATGTACTACCGATGTACTAACCCTGCGAACCGCTACCTGCTGATTATAGCAGACTCACGGCGGTTTTGCAACCGCTTTTTTTGTCGGAACCGGGAAAACTGCGCCGCCCGGCCGGGGATGGGCAGTCCCGGGCCGGGCGGCGCAGGTTCAGATGACGTAGTTGTCCCCCTGGGGCAGGGACATCAGGTCTGCCAGGGTCACGCCGGAGAAGTAGTCCCGGGTCACCCGGTAATACCCCTCCCACACCGGCAGCGTCCGGCAGTCGGCCGCCCGGGCACAGGCGCCGGCCCCGTCCTTCAGGCAGCTCACCGGGGCCAGATCGCCCTCGGACCGCAGCAGAATGTCCCACAGGGTGTACGTCTCCGGCTCCCGGGCCAGGCGATACCCACCCCCGATGCCGTGAACGCTCTCAATGAAACCGGCAGCCTTCAGGGCGGGCATCAGCTTCTCAATATATTTCAGCGAGATGTCCTGCCTTGCAGCGACCTCCTTCATGGGGATGTAACCGCCGTTGCGATGCTCCGCCAGGTCCAAAAGGATCCGGATGGAATACCGCCCTTTTGTCGAGATCATGCTATCTGCCTCCTTCGTGTCCCTCCATTATACCCCCAAACCGGTGGGTAAGGCAAACCTTTTTTGGTAAATTTCCACATTTTCTGTCGGAACATTTGCATATTCATGATGAATATGCTATACTGCTGAAAAATCCACAGAAATGAGGCGTACCTATGGACAAATATAAGATCATCCAGGTGAAGGAAAGCGTTTTCGCCGACAACGACCGGGAGGCAGACCGGGTCCGGCAGCAGCTGAAAAAGCAGGGCACCTTCCTGCTGAATCTGATGTCCTCTCCGGGCAGCGGCAAGACCACCACCCTGCTGCGGACCGTGGAGGGCCTGAAGGATCAGCTGCGCATGGGCGTTATGGAGGCGGACATCGACTCCGACGTGGACGCCGCCGCCATGGCGGGCGCAGGGGTCCGCTCCATCCAGCTGCACACCGGCGGCATGTGCCACCTGGACGCCGGCATGACGGAGCAGGGCCTGCAGGGGCTGGGGACGGAGGACCTGGACCTGGTGGTGCTGGAGAATGTGGGCAATCTGGTGTGCCCGGCGGAGTTCGACACCGGCGCCGTGAAGAACGCCATGATCCTCTCCGTGCCCGAGGGCCACGACAAGCCCCTGAAATACCCCCTGATCTTCACGGTGTGCGACGCTCTGATCATCAACAAGATCGACGTGCTGCCCTATTTCGACTTCGACATGGACAAGGTGGTGGAGTATGCCCACCGCCGCAACCCCAATCTGAAAATTTTCCCCATCTCCGCCAAGTCCGGCCTGGGCGTGGATGCCTGGCGTCAGTGGCTGCTGGAGGAGACCCGGGCCTGGAAGGAGAGCTGACCCCATGAAGCAGATTTTCTCCCAGCTGTTTTACGAGGTGGAAAAGCACCGGGACACGGTGCTGGTGACCCTCATCGCCGACCGGGGCAGCGCCCCCCGGAAGGCCGGGGCACAGATGCTGGTGGGGGCGGAGGGCCGCCTGGTGGGCACCATCGGCGGCGGCGCGGTGGAGGGCCGCAGCATCCAGCTGAGCCAGCAGCTGCTGGCCCAGCGCCGCTCCTGCATCCGGGAGTTCCCCCTGCATCAGGCCCCGGAACGGGACATCGGCATGGTCTGCGGCGGCGATGTCACCGCCCATTTTCAGTTTATCCCGGCGGAGGACCCCCTGTGGAGCGAGACCGCCAGCCGGGCCCTGGCCCTGCTGAACCGCCGCACCGCCGGCTGGCTGGTGCTGGCGGAGGACGGCTCCGCCCCGGCGCTGCTGGACCGGGAGAGCGTGGTTTCCGGCAGCCTGCCGGAGGATACCGCCCAGGCCCTGCGGACCCCGGGCTTCTCCATGGCGGCGGGGTATATCTCCCTGCCCCTGCCCATCGGCCAGCGGGCCCTGCTGTTCGGCGCGGGGCATATCTCCCAGGCCCTGTGCCCCCTGCTGACCACCATCGGCTTCCGCCCGGTGGTGTTCGACGACCGGCCGGAGCTGGCCAACACCCGGCTGTTCCCCACGGCGGAGCAGGTGATCTGCGGGGACTTTACCCGCATCAGCGACTATCTGACCATCACCGACGAGGACTTTGTGGTCATCATGACCAGCGGCCATGTCCGGGACTTCCAGGTGGAGGAACAGACCCTCCGGGGCCCCTTCGCCTATGTGGGGGTCATCGGCTCCCGGCGGAAAACGGCGTCGGTGAACCAGCGGCTGCTGGAGGCGGGCATCCACCAGTCCTCCATCGACCTGGTGCACACCCCCATCGGCACCCCCATCCTGGCGGTGACGCCGGAGGAGATCGCCGTCAGCATTGCCGGTGAGATGATCCAGGTCCGTGCCCAGCGCCGGGGCCCCACCTCCCACGGCTGCCCCATGCACGGCTGATTGCATAACAAAAGCACCGGACAGGGCCTGCCCCTGCCTGGTGCTTTTGTTGTTCGAGGCCGTCACGGCCTTTCATAGCGGTATTCCAGCCCGAAATCCCGGTCATCCGCCTCCCGGTGCAGATAATCGCAGCCCTGCTCCGACACGATCCGGAAGCCGCATTTTTCGTGGGCCCGCAGGGATGCGGCGTTCTTTTTCCCCACGCAGTCGCAGAGCCGGAACGGCCCCTCCGCCTTCATTGCGTCCAGGACCTCCGAAAGGAGCCGGACGCCGTATCCCTGCCGTCTCCGGTCCGGGCGCGTCTCCAGGGCCTCCAGGTAATACGGCCCCTCCGGAATCTTACAGGTCCTCAGGGCGCTGACCCACACGCCGTCCTCCTCAAGGACCCAGCAAACGGCCTCCGGCTCCTTGAAGAACTCGTTTTTCAGAAAGTCCAGAAATCCGGACTCCACCATGCGGACAGCCGCCTCCTTGTCCGGCTCCTCCGGGCAGAAAAAGTCCGTGTTTTCCAGGTTGCTTTCGGCGTAGACATCCATCAGCCTTCTCTCGTCCAGCGCCTGACCGTCTGTGATTTTCAGCAGCATCTTTTCTCCTCCTGTTTCCGGCTCTCCTGCCTGTGCGTCATATCTCCCGCTCCATGACAATGTACCGGGCCTCGCCTATGGTCTGGAAACGATTTTTCGTCCAGAAAGCATGGCTCTGGGGATTACCCTTGTCCACCCCCAGACGTATTTTTTCGCAGCCGCAGGCGGAAAGATACGCCGCAAGCCCGCTGATGATCTGTGAACCCACGCCCCGGTGCTGATACCGCACGTCGGTCATGAACAGGCCGATGAAGGCAGTATTTTTTTCGGGATAGCCCAGGATCAGGTCCATAATGGCCACCAGGGACCCGCCGTCGAAAAAGCCGACGTAATATTTGTCCTCGCGGCTTTTTCCCGGCGGCAGGGCCTCCATGTCGTCCAGTATGCTCTCTTTTGTCACAAAGGGCTCATGATACCGGTAAAAAATCCGGTTTTCGCGGCACAGCTCATAGATGGCGTCCACGTCATCCCGGCCCAGCCTCCGCACCTGATAAATTTTTGAAATTTCGGATATCTCCACGTCAAGCACCTCCATCGACACTCGTTTCCTCCGCCTTATTCAACCCCCCTGCCGGGGGAATCGGCTACATGGTTTCCAGGCTCACCCAGCACCCGTCCAAATAAGAACAGTCTGCACAGGAGACGGCAATGGTAATCCAGTCAAATCCGTTCACCCAGTCGTCTATCGTGAACGACTCATTCTCCGCTACCTGTTTGTCCAAAAAGTCCTGAAAGTCCTGCTTCCCCAGCGAGTGGATCATCACGCAGACCTCAAACGCGTCTTGGCCGCATTTCGGACAGGTATACTTTCGGAGCGGCTGGGTGCGGTCCAGAAAATCCAGCTTGCACACGAACCCATCCCATCCGTGCCTGCCGCTGTCCAGCACGGTGATCTCTTTTCCGCACTCCCTGCACACCAGCTTTACAAGGCTGCGGTCATTGCTTTCCCACACCTCAAACTGCTCACAGCCGCAGGAGCAGTGTATAGTGCCTGTCACGCTGTATTCGTCGTTTTTGTCGCCGATCACCGTAAAGAACGGCTGCAAATGCGTCGGAATAGGCAGATCCATCATGATATCCTCCCTGTTTGTGTCAATTTTTTCCCATTTGAATACGGTTTTCTGACTGCCGTCAGTGAAAACATAGGTATCGGCCAGAATCCCCTTGTGCTTCTGGTACAAATCGCCGCCGTTATAATCCTCCACTGCCTTCAGAATGGGCACACGGTCCAGTGCCTTTGCCTGAAGGGTGTCTATCAGCACCAGGGCCGCCAGAACACAGAACACCATCAGCGGGATTTTCACCTTCTTTTTCATACAAACACACTCCTCCATCAAATCCCGTTTTCTGCTTTATTCAAACGCCCCGCCGGGGGAAGTGATACGCCGTGTACTGTCTGCGGTGTTATCGGCACAAGAGCCAACTTATCAACATCATTACGCCGCCAACAAGGAAACAGACAATACTTACCAAATGTCCCAGGTACTGCTTTATGATAAGGGCAACAAAATTAAACAGGCCGATTCCGAATACGAAGCCGCCGGCAAACCCAAGCACAATCCAGCCGCTTTTTGTCCCATCTACTAACACGCAAAACAGGCATGCGGGCAACAGCAGCGCAACCATGCCCAGCATAACCAGGGCTGGATAACCGATCGGGTGTTTTCGCTTAAACTCCTGGTCAGCTTCCGGTGAAAAGAAATCCGTATAGTTTCGGGGCGGCGTCCAGTTGGACTTCCGCTTCCTTTTTTTCTTCTTGTTCACAGCAGTATCCCTCCTGCATTCTGTTTTCCTGCCCGCCCTTATTCAAACGCCCCGCTGAAGATGAGCGATAAACCGGAATGGGCTTACTTGTCTTTTTCTTCGGAATTGTCCTCTTTTTTCCTGCAAGTAACTTTTGAAACAATAATGCCTGTGCAGGTAACGACCACTATGCAAAGATACATTCCCATACCCAATAGGCAAGCGCTTCCGTAATCCATGCCGTTGAAGAAATTGCCGCAAATATCAGAAAAGAACATTCCTGCAATTGCCAGCACGCATCCAATGGCGAAATAAGTCCATACCTTTTTCATACAATCACACTCCTCCATCAAATTCCATTTTCTTCCTTATTCAAACGCCCGGTTGAAGATAACCGGCAAACTTGAATTTGGCGGGCTGTGGCTTCTGACACTCGCATTTAGAAAAGGCTTTCATGATTGTCGGTATTATGATACTTCTCAAAACTGAATTTCTTGGACCGACTGAACAGCAAAGGTCTTGACAAAGCCCAACTAATAACAATTGAAGGTAAATCAAAACAAAAAAAGATTGCTATACTGAGCCATGAAATGACAGCGGCAGGGAAAAAATCAAAGGCATAAAGTAAGCCTGCAAGCAGATAAACTGCAAAGCAAAGCCAGCCAATCTTTTGATATATTATCATGCCGTTACAAAATTTGACTGCATGACGACAATTGCCCTTGAAATGCAGAAGCCGTATTTTTTGAAAAAATGTATATTGTTTCTTTAATTTTTTCAGGGCCGATTTACTTCTGTGCATTTCCAGCAGGCCATCCATTAATATATAGTTCGCAAGCGCAGCGAAGAAAAAGAGCAGCACAGAAGCGATTACGCACGTGGCGGGCTGTGCAGACATATTCTCTATTATTTTTTGCAAAATTTGATCTCTCCTGTCAGACAAATTTCGCTTTTCCGCCCTTATTCAAACGCCCCGCTGACATAGCGGTACTTATCCAGGCTGGACGCAGCGTTCCAGGTCATGTATCCGCCGGTGTTGCCGGTTTCGGTCAGGGCCCGGATCTGGGCGGCGATCTCATCGGGGCCATAGGTGTTGTACGGCTCCCGGATGGCGTTGTAGCACTGGATCCAGGTGCGCACGGCGGCAGGGGAGGGGGTCTCCTGCTGGCGGGCGGCGGCCTTCTCGCCGAAGGTTTTCATGGTCTCATAGGGATGCTCCCAGGGCAGCCAGCTGCCGGAGGCGGAATAATGATCGGGGTACGGCATGGCGCTGATGGCGTCCACCACGCCGCTGATGGCGGCCCAGTACTGGCCATAGGCGGTGACGTATTTCTCGGCGCACTCGCCGAACACGTCTGCCGAGACATACACCCCCGCCTCATGGAGCCGGTCGGCGGCATACTGCAAAAACCGCTGCACCGCCTGGGCCCTGCTCTCGTCATTGGTGTTGCGGTAGTCGATGGTGCCCGCCTCGTCATAGTCCCAGGTGCCGTCCGGGAAGCGGACATAGTCGAACTGAATCTCGTTGAAGCCCATGGTCCGGGCGGCCTCCAGGGCCAGGTCCACCTTATACTGCCACACATCGCGGCTGTATACGCTGGGCCAGTACATGCCGCCGATCTTCAGCGGATTGCCGCTCAGGTCCGCCACCACGCACTCCGGGTGGTCCGTGGCCAGGTTGGGGTCGTTGAAGGCGGTGATCCGGCCGATGACGTAGTACCCGGCGTCCTTCAGCTTCCGCACCGCCGCCTGATAGTTCTCCAGGGTGTTGTAGGCGTCCTCGTAGGCGCTGGGGGAATACTGCTGCATCACCGGGGAGGCATAGCCAATGGCCCCGCCGTCCATCACGTCCACCACAAAGGCGTTGATGCCGCAGCCGTCGGCCACGGCGATGTAGGCCTCCGGATTCCGGATGGCCTCGTTGTTCAGATACAGGGCCTTCACGGTGCCGGGCATGACGTTATTCTCGAACTTGGGCTTTTCATAGGCATCATAGTCCAGTCCTGCCGCGTTGCCGCCGCCGTAGCTGTCGCCCCGGTCGGCGTGGAGCCGGGCCATATCCGCGTCATAGGCCGCGGCGGCCTCCTCCTCCGTCAGCCGGACATACCGGGCGGGGATGCAGCCCCCCTCCGCCTGGTAATAGGCCACGCTGCCGTCCTCCGCCAGTCCCCGGTAGCCGGTAACGGTCAGGGCCTGGCCCCGGAGCACCAGGGGCCCGGTGGGGTTCCCGTCCCCGTCCGTCAGGTTCTGGGCCCGGCGGACATACACCGTCTCCAGCGTCACCACGGCGCTGACGTCGCTGGTGAGGTTGGCCCGGTCCAGCCAGCCGAAGCTGCCGTCCTCCCGGGGCACCCGAACCTGGTTCGGATGGTCATCACTGGCCTCCTCCACCACATAGGTCACCTGACTGCCCCGGATCAGCTGCTCCAGAACGGCGCCCTCCTCATCGTACAGGGGGGCCGTTTCCGACGCCGAGGCGATATAGCCCGCCGCCGTCTCCAGGGGCTTTGCCTGCTGCCGGGTGAAGTGCCACACCAGGGCGGCAATGGTGGCCAGGCACACCAGGGCCAGGACCACGCCGGGCCACTTGGGGCGGCGCTGCTTCCGGCTGCGCCGGGGCCGGGAGGTGTATTCCGGCTCTGCTTCCGGGGCCCAATCGGGGGCCCATTCGCCGGTCTGCTGCTGATTCACGGACATAGGGGAAATACCTCACTTTTTGGAATTTCCCCCATTATACCGTATTTTTCGCCGGATGGCTACACTTTTGTTTCCGTCCCGGCCTGTCCCGCCGAAAAATCGGGACAAAACCCGGCAAAAGCGGGACAAACCGCCGGTGATGCGGACGGAAATGTGAATTTTTTCCCCTCCCCTTGCAATTTTGAAAAAATAGGCTATGATATAGGAGAAAGAATATGTCCCGCCCGGCGGGAGAAGAAAAGAAGGTACTGTTATGACAAAAATTGACATCGTGTCCGGTTTCCTGGGCGCAGGTAAGACCACCCTCATCAAGAAGATGGTGAAGGAGGCATATCAGGGCGAGAAGCTGGTGCTGATCGAAAACGAGTTCGGCGAGATCAGCATCGACGGCGGCTTTTTGAAGGACGCCGGGATCCAGATCTCCGAAATGTCCTCGGGCTGCATCTGCTGCTCCCTGGTGGGCGACTTCGGCAAGGCCCTGCGGGAGGTAAAGGAGCAGTTCCAGCCGGACCGCATCCTCATCGAGCCCTCCGGCGTGGGCAAGCTCAGCGACGTCATCGTGGCGGTGGAGAACACCGTGGCGGATATTCCGGATATGAGGCTGAACTCCTTTGTCACCGTGGCCGACGCCGGCAAGGTGAAGGTGTATATGAAGAACTTCGGCGAGTTCTATAACAACCAGATCGAGTCCGCCGGCACCATCATCCTGTCCCGGACCCAGAAGCTGACCCAGGAGAAGCTGGAGGCCGCCGTGGCCCTGCTGCGGGAGAAGAACCCCACCGCCGCCATCCTGACCACCCCCTGGGACCAGCTGGACGGTCAGGCCATTCTGGCCGCCGTGGAAAAGGTGTCTCTGGCCGACGAGCTGCTGGAGAAGATGCGGGCCGAGCACGAGGCCGAGGAGGCCGAGCACCATCACCATCATCACGAGCATGACGACGATGACGGCCACGACGAGCATGAGCATCACCATCATCATGACCACGATGACGAGGACGGCCATGAGCACTGCTGCCACCATCACCATGAGAATGAGGAGCACGAGCATTGCCATCATCATGAGCATGACCATGACGAGGAGCACGAGCACCATCACCACCATCATCACGGCGAGGGCGAGTGCGACGATCCGGAGTGCTCCTGCCACCACCATCACCACCACGCCGACGAGGTGTTCACCAGTTGGGGCGCGGAGACCCCCAAGCAGTTCACCCAGGCGGATATCGACCGCATTCTGACGGCCCTGGATTCCGGCGAATACGGCGCCATCCTGCGGGCCAAGGGCATCGTGCCCGCCGCCGACGGCCAGTGGCTGCACTTTGACTATGTGCCCCAGGAGCACGAGGTGCGCTATGGCGCCGCCGACTACACCGGCCGCCTGTGCGTCATCGGCTCCCAGCTGAAGGAGGACGGCCTGAAGACCCTGTTCGGCCTGTAAGGAGACGCCTATGGACATTCCTGTATATCTCATCACCGGTTTTCTGGACGCCGGAAAAACCGACTTCATCAACGGCATCCTGAAGGACGGCTTCGCCGCCGAGGACCGGACGCTGCTGCTGTGCTGCGAGGAGGGGGAGACGGAGTACGACCCCAAATCCCTGTTCAACGTCTTCACCTACACCGTGGACGACCCCGCCCAGCTGACGCCGGAGTTCTTCAAGAAGCTGGAAAAGCAGTACCGCCCCAAGCAGGTAATTATTGAGTTCAACGGCATGTGGAGCTTCGAGCCCCTGTACCGGGAGGGCCTGCCCGCCAACTGGATCCTGTATCAGATCATGTGCCTGGTGGACGCCACCACCTTTGAGCCGTATCTGCGGAACATGGGCCAGCTGATGATGGAAAAAATTCTCAACGCGGACATGATCATCTTCAACCGCTGCAATGAGGAGCTGCGCAAGGCCCTGCGGGGCCGGAACCTGCGGATGGTGAACCGCCGGGCGGACATCTATCTGGAGAACACCGACGGCACCAGCGAGGACTACGTCACCGACGACATGGCCCCCTTTGACCTGTCCGGCGGCCACCTGGACGTGCCGGACAACGACTACGGCATCTGGTATGTGGACATGATGGACAACCCTCAGCGCTACGACGGCGTCACCGTGCGGTATAAGGCGCTGATGTGCCACTCCAAGAAGTTCCCGGGCATCCACTGCCCCGGCCGCTTCGCCATGGTGTGCTGCAACAACGATATGCAGTTCCTGGCCCTGGTGTGCAAGGGGGAGGGACTGGAGAAGTTCAAGAACCGCCAGTGGGTGGAGATCCAGGCCACCGTGAAGAAGGAGCAGTGCCAGGCCTACGACGGCGAGGGCCCGGTGCTGTACGTCACCGGCGTGAAGCCCTGCCAGAAGCCGGACCCGGAGAACGTCAGCTTCTGATACGAAGCGTAATATTCGCATATAATAATACAAATAGCAAAAGAGGAACGGCGCAGCCGTTCCTCTTTTGCTTGTCAAAAAGTATCCCTGCCGTGACACCACAAGGGAGAAATCGTCCTGTTCCGAGGGTGACGCGGCCCGCTGAGGGCAGCGGGCCCTACGGACGGCCTGCCGGTCCCCCCGTTCCTGTAGGGCGGGGCCCGCGTCTGCTCACCGTCGTGCCAGCCGACTGGCAGGCATTGTCATGCCCGCCAGCCGGGGCACTTCCTCGAAATCGCCTTGCTTCATCCGCCACCGGCGGCGCTTCGGCGATTTCCCCGGCGGAAAACCGGCTTTGTTTACAAATAATTCAAAGGCTTCCACTTGACAAGGACGGCAGGGGGTGGTAAACTGCGTTTAGCACTCAGGAAGTTGGAGTGCTAACGGAGAAAACGATATGGAATTGACCGATCGAAAAAGACAGATACTGAAGATCGTGGTGGAGGAATATGTGGCGGCGGCGGAGCCGGTGGGCTCCAAGGCCATCGCCCAGAGGATGCCCGGCAAGATCAGCTCCGCCACCATCCGCAACGAGCTGGCGGACCTGACGGAGATGGGCTATCTGGAACAGCCCCACACCTCCGCCGGACGGGTCCCCTCCGCCAAGGGCTACCGGCTGTATGTCAACGAGCTGATGGAGCGCCGGTCCCTGAGCCGGGAGGAGGAGGAAAAGCTCAACACCTCTCTGGCGGAGAAGCTGGCGGGAACGGACCAGGTCATGGCCCGGGCAGGCCAGATGGTCTCATCCTTTGTGGGCTATCCCGCCTACGCCGTGGCGGACCACAAAACCGCCGCCACCGTGCGGCGCTTTGAGCTGATCCCCGTGGACCAGAGCAGCTTCATCGCCGTGGTGATGCTGTCGGACAGCCAGGTGAAAAGCCAGCTGCTGCCGCTGCAATTGCCGGTGGCCGACGGGGGCCTGCCGGACATGAGCCACCTGCTGAACGCCCATTTCACTGGCATCGGGCCGGAGGACATGAACGGCCGGCTGATGAGCCTGTCGGAGCAGGTGTCCGGCCAGTGGTTCCTGCCGCTGAACCAGGTGGTGGAATATGCCGGACGGCTATTGAAGGAAGCCAACAGCCAGGAGGTCTTTACCGGCGGGGCCAAGGAGTTCCTGCGGTTCCCGGAATACCGGGACGCGGACAAGGCCCACGACCTGATGACCTTTATGGTGGACAATAAAGAACAGCTGCCCGCGCCCACGGAGGGCGGCCCGGTGCAGATCCTCATCGGCCCCGAAAATCTCAACGAGGCCCTGCGGGACAGCAGCGTGGTGGTGGCCAGCTATGACATCGGAGACAATATGCGGGGCCTGGTGGGCGTGGTCGGACCCACCCGGATGGACTACGCCACCGTGGCGGCGCGCCTGAGCTACTTTGCAGAGAGCCTGGGCCGCATGTTCGGGAAGAACCAGCTGCCCCCCAAGGAGGACCAGGAAACATGAGCGAAAACGTCAACAATACCCATCCGGAGAATCAGCCGGAGAATCCGGAAACCCCGGAAACCGAGAATCAGGACACTGCGCCGGAAACGGCGGAGGAGACCTTCACCGTCACCCGGGATCAGATGGAAAAAATGGAACAGCTGGCCAAGATGGTGTCCGACGCCAGCGACAAATATCTGCGGCTGGCAGCGGAGTATGACAACTTCCGCAAGCGCACCGCCAAGGAGAAGGAAAGCCTCTACGGCGACGCCAAGGCCGACACCGTGAAGCCCTTTTTGGAGGTGCTGGACAACCTGGAGCGGGGCCTGGCCCAGTTCGAGGAGGGGGACCCCCACCGCCAGGGCATGGAGATGATCTGCAAGCAGTTCATGACCGTGCTGGAAAAGCTGGGCGTACAGCAGATCGAGGCCCTGGGCCAGCCCTTTGACCCCGCCCGCCACAACGCCGTGATGCACGTGGAGGACGAGTCGGCCGGGGAGAACACCGTGGTGGAGGTATTCCAGCAGGGATACGCCCTGGGCGACAAGATCCTGCGGTTCGCCATGGTGAAGGTAGCCAACTGAAAGGAGCTTGTGCTATGAACGGAAAAAAGCTTTATAAAAGCCGGGATAACCGGATGATCTCCGGCGTGTGCGCCGGGATCGCCGAGTATTTCAATATGGACCCCACCATCATCCGTCTGGCCTGGGTGCTGTTCAGCCTGCTGGGCGGCAGCGGCGTGCTGGGCTATATCATCGCCGCCATCGTGATCCCCGAGTATCCGATGGACTGACCCTTGTAAACAAATTTTATTTCATATATTCAGGAGGCAATTATTATGTCTAAAGTTATCGGTATCGACCTTGGCACCACCAATTCCTGCGTAGCCGTCATGGAGGGCGGCGAGGCAGTTGTCATCCCCAACGCGGAAGGTAACCGCACCACCCCGTCCGTGGTGGCCTTCTCCAAGACCGGCGAGCGCATGGTGGGCCAGGTGGCCAAGCGCCAGGCCATCACCAACCCCGACCGCACCATCTCCTCCATCAAGCGCGAGATGGGCTCCGACCACCGGGTCAGCATCGACGGCAAGTCCTACACTCCCCAGGAGATCAGCGCCATGATCCTGCAGAAGCTCAAGAGCGACGCAGAGGCCTATCTGGGCAGCACCGTCACCGAGGCCGTTATCACCGTCCCCGCCTACTTCACCGATGCCCAGCGTCAGGCCACCAAGGACGCCGGCAAGATCGCGGGTCTGGACGTGAAGCGTATCATCAACGAGCCCACCGCCGCGGCCCTGGCCTATGGCGTGGATAAGGAGCAGGCCCAGAAGATCATGGTGTATGACCTGGGCGGCGGCACCTTCGATGTGTCCATTCTGGAGATCGACGACGGCGTCATCGAGGTTCTGGCCACCGCCGGCAACAACCGGCTGGGCGGCGACGACTTCGACCAGTGCATCATGAAGTACCTGGTCAGCGAGTTCAAGCGCACCGAGGGCATCGACCTGTCCGGCGATAAGGTTGCCATGCAGCGGCTGAAGGAGGCCGCCGAGAAGGCCAAGATCGAGCTGTCCGGCGTGACCACCAGCAACATCAACCTCCCCTATATCACCGCCGACGCCACCGGCCCCAAGCACCTGGACGTGACCCTGACCCGGGCCAAGTTCAATGAGCTCACCGGCCATCTGGTGGACGCCACCATGGGCCCCGTGCGCCAGGCCATGTCCGACGCCGGTCTGAAGCCCTCCGACCTGTCCAAGGTCCTGATGGTGGGCGGCTCCAGCCGTATCCCCGCCGTGGTGGAGGCCGTGAAGAACTTCACCGGCAACGAGCCCTTCAAGGGCATCAACCCCGATGAGTGCGTGGCCATGGGCGCGGCCCTGCAGGCCGGCGTGCTGACCGGCGACGTCAAGGGTCTGCTGCTGCTGGACGTGACCCCCCTGTCCCTGGGCATTGAGACCATGGGCGGCGTGTGCACCCGCCTGATCGAGCGCAACACCACCATCCCCGTGAAGAAGAGCCAGATCTTCTCCACCGCCGCCGACAACCAGACCTCCGTGGAGGTCAACGTGCTCCAGGGCGAGCGGGAGATGGCCGCCGCCAACAAGAGCCTGGGCCGCTTCCACCTGGACGGCATCGCTCCGGCCCGCCGCGGCGTGCCCCAGATCGAGGTGACCTTCGACATCGACGCCAATGGCATCGTCAACGTGTCCGCCAAGGACCTGGGCACCGGCACCGAGCAGCACATCACCATTACCTCCTCCTCCAACATGAGCAAGGACGACATCGAGAAGGCCGTGAAGGAGGCCGAGCAGTATGCCGCCGAGGACGCCAAGATCAAGGAGAAGGTGGAGGTCCGCAACCAGGCCGACCAGATGGTCTATCAGTCCGAAAAGACCCTCAGCGAGGTGGGCGACAAGCTGCCCGAAAGCGAGAAGGCCCCCATCCAGGCCGGCATTGACAAGCTGAAGGAGACCCTGAAGGGCGAGGACACCGACGCCATCAAGGCCGCCACCGAGGAGCTGACCCAGCTGTTCTACAAGATGAGCGAGAAGCTGTATCAGCAGCAGGCGCCCCAGGGTGATGCCGGTCAGGCCGGCGCCCAGGGCGGTCCGACCGGCGACCAGGGCGGCCAGTATTACGACGCCGACTACAAGGTCGTGGATGACGACGACACCAAGAATAAATAAGTGAAATTTCACCACCGGAAAGGGGCAGGGCTTCCTGTCCCTTCCTGTGGTGTTCAGGGAGAAACACCCGGAGAAGGGAGCGGGCCGTTATGGCAGAGAAACGCGATTATTACGAGGTCCTGGGCGTGGAAAAGGGCGCCAGCGAGGACGAGATCAAAAGAGCATACAAAAAGCTGGCCCGGAAGTATCACCCGGACATGAACCCCGGCGACAAGGAGGCCGAGGAGAAGTTCAAGGAGATCAACGAGGCCAACGAGGTGCTGTCCAATCCCGATAAGCGCCAGAAATATGACCAGTTCGGCTTCGCCGGGGTGGACCCCAACTATGGCGCGGGCCAGGGCGGCGGATACGGGGCAGGCGGCTTCGACTTCGGCGACCTGGGCGACATTTTCGGCAGCTTCTTCGGCGGCGGCTTCGGCGGCGGCCAGCAGCGGCGCAACGGACCCCGCCGGGGCGAGAGCATCCGGGCCAGCGTGTCCGTGGACTTCACGGAGGCCGCCTTCGGCTGCGAGAAATCCGTGACGGTGGAGCGCAGCGAGTCCTGCCCCACCTGCAAAGGCAACGGCTGCGCCCATGGCACCACGCCGGAGGTGTGCCCCGACTGCCGCGGCACCGGCACCGTGACCCAGGCCCAGCGGACGCCCTTTGGCGTCATGCAGAGCCAGGGCCCCTGCCAGAAGTGCCGGGGCACCGGCAAGATCATTCACCAGCCCTGCCCCGACTGTCACGGCAGCGGCCGCATCCGCAAGCGCCGGACCATTCAGGTGAACATCCCCGCCGGTATCGACAACGGCCAGACCATCTCCCTGCGGGGCCAGGGCCACGCAGGCTCCAACGGCGGCCCCAGCGGCGACCTGCTGATTACCGTGATGGTGCGGCCCCACGAGATCTTCCGCCGGGAGGGCACCTCCGTGTTCTGCGAGGCCCCCATCACCTTCACCCAGGCGGTGCTGGGCGCGGAGCTGGAGATCCCCACCATCGACGGCCGGGTGAAATACACCATCCCCGAGGGCACCCAGACCGGCACCGTGTTCCGGCTGCGGGGCAAGGGCATTCCCGTCCTCAACGGCCGGGGACGGGGCGACCAGTACGTCACCGTCACCATCGAGACGCCCCGGGACCTGAACCGGGAGCAGAAGGAGGCCCTGAAGAAATTCAGCGAGACCCTGGGCGAAGGCAACTACGAAAAGCACCGCAGCTTTTTCGGGAAGAAGAAGTAAGCCATGTATCTTGCAGATTATCACGTCCATTCCACCTGCTCCCCGGACGGGCACCAGACCATGGCCCAGGCGGCGGAGGCTGCCGTCCGGCAGGGCCTGCGGGAGCTGTGCATCACCGACCATGTGGACACCATCCACTGGGGCACCCTGGCTCCCCGGGACGACTTCGACTGGGAGGAGTCCCGGCGGCAGTTCCATGAGGCCCAGGCCCTGTGGGGGGACCGGATCACCCTGCGGCGGGGGGCGGAGCTGGGGGAGGCCCAGCTGAGCTTCGACCGGGCGGACCGGCTTCTGGCCGGGGAGGAGCTGGACTTTGTCATCGGCTCCGTGCACCTGAGCGGAAAAAAGTTTGACAACATGGACCTGTACTATATTGAAAAAGGCAGCGAAGCGTATTATGATAGTGTCATCGACAGCTATCTGGACGATGTGCTGGCCCTGGCCCGGTGGGGCCGGTTCCAGGTGCTGGGCCACCTGACCCTGCCCCTGCGGTATATCAACGAGCACCACGGGGAGCACATGACCTTCCGCCGCCACATGGACCGGGTGGAGGAGATCTTCCGCACCATCATTCCCCAGGGGGTGGGCATCGAGTGCAACACCAACCGGGGAAACGAGCCCCTGCCGGGGGAGGAAATTCTGCGGCTGTACCGCAGTCTGGGCGGCGAGATCATCACCCTGGGCAGCGACGCCCACCGGCCGGAGGACGTGGGCTGCTTCATCCGGCAGCGCCAGGAGCTTCTGCGGACCTGCGGCTTCCGCTATTTCACCACATTTGAACGGGGCCGGCCGCAGTTTCAGGCCCTGTGATACCCGAGAGGAGAACGAATCATGAAAATTGCCATCGGCTGCGATCACGGCGGCTATCTGCTGAAGCAGGACATTCTCATCTGGCTGGAGGAGCACGACATCGACTTTGAGGACGTGGGCTGCTTCTCCACCGAAAGCGTGGACTATCCCATTTATGGCGAGAAGGTGGCCCGGCTGGTGGCCTCCGGCGACTGCGAAAAGGGCATCGTCATCTGCACCACCGGCATCGGCATCTCCATCGCCGCCAACAAGGTCAAGGGCATCCGCTGCGCCCACTGCACGGACTCCCTGTCCGCCGAAATGACCCGCCGCCACAACGACGCCAACGTGCTGGCCCTGGGCGCGGGCATCACCGGCCCCAACCTGGCCAAGCGCATTGTGGAGGTGTTCCTGAACACCGAATTTGAGGGCGGACGCCATGCCCGCCGGGTGGGACAGCTGGACAGCATCCAGCCCTGAATTATTCCGTGAACGGAGGTGCGCTCCATGACCACAAAGGGATATCATCGCTACCGGGGAAGAAACACCCGGGGCAAGGTGGCGCTGGTCATCGTGCTGGTGCTGGTGCTGATCGCGGCGGTGGCCTATCTGCTGACCCAGGAATACGTGGTGTATGACGATGAGGGCAAGGCCCATCTGGAGTTGCCCTGGTTCCGGAAGGAGCCGGAGAAGCCCCAGCCGGACCCCGCCCCTGCGCCGGATGACGTGGACATCACCCGGGAGGAGCCGCAACGGCAGAAGGTGGACGCCATCCACGCCTGGGAGCTGCCCTACGGCTGTCTGGGCGGCGACCCCGGCTATCTGCTGACGGGCCGGGAGGCCGTGGCCGTCAACGTGAAGCTGTACGACGGCTCCGTGGCCTATCACACGGCGGTGTCCCTGCCGGAGGGCGTCCTCACCGGCGGCAATGCCACCAGCCGGAACCTCCAGACCATTCTGGACAGCGACTGCTACACCGTGGCAAGGCTTGCCTGCTTCTGCGACAACGCCTACGCCGACGCCATGGGGGACCGGGCGGCCCTGTGCACCGCCGAGGGCGTCCTGTACCGGGACGGCTCCGGCCGCCGCTGGCTGGACCCCACCAAGCCGGAAACCCTGCGGTATATCACGGACCTGGCCGAGGAGTGCGCCCGGCTGGGCTTTGACGAGATTCTGCTGGATTGGTTCCTGTACCCCACCAGCGGCGACCAGACGGCCCTGGACCTGCCTGCCGACAGGACGGCGGTGCTGAAGGACTTCGCCCAGGCCCTGGAAAAGCAGCTGCCGGAGGGCACGGTGCTGTCCGTGGTGCTGCGGGAGACGCCCACGGCGGACAACGGCCTGACGCCGGAGCTGCTGACGGCCTGCTTTGACCGGGTGTATGTCATGCCGGAGGCGGACGCCTCGGCCCTGCCCACAGGCTATGACGCCGCCACCCGGGTGGTGGCCATGACCGCCTACGCCCCCGACAGCGGCAGCTATCTGGTGACCCAGTGAGAAATTGTTTCGACGGGCGAAATAAGTTTCCAAAATGAATAAAAAATCCCCTGAAACGCCGACGAAAATGTGGCTTTCAGGGGGTTTTCATTTGTCCAAGGCTATGGTACAATATCCTTTTGTGAATCGAAATCAAGGAGGGGATAGTCCCATGGAAAAAGAAAACAAGCTGGGCACCATGCCCATTTCCAAGCTGATTATCAACATGTCCCTGCCCATTATCATCTCCATGCTGGTGCAGGCCCTGTACAACATCGTGGACAGCGTGTTCGTGTCCCGGGTGTGCGAGCAGGCGCTGACCGCCGTGTCCCTGGCGTTTCCGGCCCAGAACCTGATGATCGGTCTGGCCACCGGCACCGCCGTGGGCGTCAACGCCCTGATGGGCCGGGCCCTGGGGGCCAAGGACCAGGAGCGGGCCAACGCTGTGGCCATCAACGGCGTGTTCCTGGCGGTGGTGGGCTTTGCCATCTGCGCCGTGCTGGCGCTGCTGTTTGCCGGGCCCTTCTTCCGGTCCCAGACCCAGATCGACTACATTGTGGAAAACGGCACGGACTATCTGCTGGTCTGCTGCTGCGGCTCCCTGGGCCTGTTCTGCGAGATCATGTTCGAGCGGCTGCTGCAGGGCACCGGCCGGTCCATCCTGTCCATGTATTCCCAGGGCCTGGGCGCCATTGTGAACATCGTGCTGGACCCCATCTTTATCTTTGTATTCGACATGGGCGTCACCGGCGCGGCGGTGGCCACGGTCATCGGCCAGTTCTGCGGCTGTATCCTGGCCCTGATCTTCAACCTGAAGAAGAACAAGGAAATTCACCTGCAATTCCGGGGCTTCCGGCCCAACTGGCGGCTGGTGGGCAACATCTACGCCATCGGTCTGCCCAGCGTCATCATGGTGGCCATCGGCTCGGTGATGACCTTCTGCATGAACAAGATCCTCATCGCGTACCACTCCGCCAAGGAGACGGCGGCCACGGCCTTCGGCATCTACTTCAAGCTCAACAGCTTCATCTTCATGCCGGTGTTCGGCCTGAACAACGGCGTGGTGCCCATCGTGGCCTATAACTACGGGGCCCAGAACCGGCTGCGGATGGTGGAGACCATCAAGCGCAGCACCATCTACGCCTCCTGCATCATGGTGCTGGGCGTGGTCATCTTCTGGGCCATTCCCGGGCCTCTGCTGAAGATCTTCGATGCCACGGACACCATGCTCCAGGTGGGTGTCCCCGCCCTGCGGATCATCTCCCTGAGCTTCTGCATGGCCGGCGCCTGCATCGCCCTGGGCAGCTCCTTCCAGGCCCTGGGCAAAGCGGTGTACTCCATGACCACCTCCATCATCCGGCAGCTGGTGTTTCTGGTGCCCATTGCCTATGTGCTGGCCCGCTACGGCCATTCCATCGGCAACGATGATCTGGTCTGGTGGAGCTATCCCCTGGCGGAGATTGCCTCCCTGCTGGTGACCCTGGTGTTCTTCCGGCGGCTGTACCGCACCCTCATCGCCCCGCTGCCTGCCAACGGCGGCGCGCCGGTCCACGACGACTCCGACGACGATCCCATCGGCGAATAACCCGAACAGCGCATCCCCCGCCTTGCCGATTGGCAGGGCGGGGGATGGTTTATTTGCCGGACCGGGCAAAATCAAACCCCCGGAAAGCATCCGCTTTCCGGGGGTTTCTCTGTCATAACTCAACACTATAGATTTTTATTTCTATGGGTTATTTCCTGTTGCTAAGCCCTTCAAGCTCAGGAGGAGTATCCATGTATAACTTATCGCTCCCAATGCTATTTAAAAAGTCTTTAATGATTGTTTCGATATCATATTTTAGCTTTTCAAAGAGTTTTCTTCGCTCCTCCTTATCTGCAAAATACTCGCTATAGTAAAGAGGTAAACTATCCATAAGCTCATATAAATGAATGCAAAGGTACCTATCAATATGGTATCCATTTTTACTTATTACTGCATGCTGATAATTAAGTTCAAGTCTACACATGCCTTTCTCGTCACTTTTTCGATAAATATTCCAGCTTGTCTGATTCGGAGAACAGTGGCTGTACTTGTTTAGTCCATGTCTGATATTTTTTCTGTAGTCTCCAAGCGGAATGGATTGATCAACCACCTTATTTGCTGTCCACGTTCTTGCTGCTTGGCTTGCCTTGAGTTCGCCATTAAGCCATTTGTTTGCATTTATATCACTTTGAACTACTGCGAACAAGCAGTCTAAGGCGTCTTCTATCGATCTCATGAGAGTTACAGCAGCAGAGTGGTAACCAGCAGCATTGATCATTCCAATACTATTCATGGTTCCAAGCAGATGTAATACTATTTGTTCAGCGGCTGACTGCGATGCAATCGATTTATTATTGGGTAATGGATGATTCGCAAAGATTTCCCATATCATTTTAATTGCTTTTTGGACAGGACTGCTTTCTCCGACGATATCAGAAAAAGGAGGTTGCAAGGTATTCATGTTCTCACCTCAATGGCCCGCTTTTTATTATATCACATCTCATAACGGATAGATTTTCGAACCCCCGACCAGAAAATTACGATGTGCGAAACGACTCTTCAAGCTTTACTCTGGCTTCCCTGTTTCCTCAGCCGCATCAAGCTGCAGAATCCTGTGATCCTCCGTCAGCACCTTCATCTGGCTAATAGCAATGGCGTTGAGCTTTGCCAGCCGTTCAGGCTGCGATATTCCTTCATTAATGAACACGGCATTCAAGTTTTCCAAGTTTGACAGGCACACAAGCTGCGATACATTCGCATAGTCCCGGATGTTCCCCTTGAGATCCGGATGGGAATCCCGCCACTGCTTGGCCGTCATGCCGAACAGGGCCATGTTCAGGACATCTGCCTCATTGGCATAGACCAAGGATATCTGACGGGCAGACAGTTCAGGCGGAATCAAATTCTCTTTGATGGCATCCGTATGAATGCGATAATTGATCTTGGCAAGGTTGCGCTTGATATCCCAGCCAAGCTGTTTCATCTCCTCGGTCTTGAGCCGCTCAAACTCTTTGACCAGGTAAAGTTTAAACTCCACGGAGATCCATGAGGCAAACTCAAACGCGATTTCCTTATGGGCGTAGGTTCCACCATAGCGGCCAGCCTTGGAAACAATGCCAATGGCACCGGTCGCATCCACCCACTTCTGTGGCGTCATCACAAAGCTGTTCAGCCCTGCCTGACTTCTAAACGCATCGAATTCGACACGGTTAAAATCTGGATTGTAGAGTGTTTCCCACACACCGAGAAACTCGATGGTGTTTCTATTGCGAAGCCAGTTTTGAATGATGTACCGTGGATTGTCATTATCCTTGATTTTTGCAATGTCTGTCAAGCTGAGAAAGTCATCACGCTTGAGATCCCACTGCACATTGATCTCTGTTCCGCGAACAATTAGCTTATCCATTTTCACCGCACCTCCCAGCAGTTAACTCTTTTAAAAGTCCTTGACACCCCTCCAGCACATCCTGCCAGGTCGCCTCGAAGTCCTCGGTGTACCATGGGTCCGCCACATTGCCGGGACGAGCGGTGTGATCCATCAGGAGGGACATCTTTTCGACATAGTCGCCGCCGCAGATGCGGTACATATCCCGGAGGTTGGCCTGGTCCATGCCGATCAGGAGATCGTATTCGTCGTAATCCCAACTTGTCAACTGCCGTGCGGCATGGCCTTCGCAGGAGATCCCGTGCTCGGCCAGCTTGCGCCGTGCCGGAGGATAGACCGAGTTGCCGATCTCTTCCCGGCTGGTGGCCGCCGATTCGATATGGAACTCTGATGCCAGCCCGGCCTTCTTTACCAAGTCCTTCATCACAAACTCGGCCATCGGGCTGCGGCAAATATTGCCGTGGCAGATAAACAGGATCTTCTTCATACTGCGTTCTCTCCGAAATCTCGTCGTTGTCCTCATTATACCACACATCGACCTTTTCGTCGAGAACACTTTCCAAATACACAGAGTCCTCGATTATTCGCAGAAGCTCTGACTTGGATAGATTTTGTGCAGCGGCCTGCCGGATGTACCAGCGCCGCTCCACTGCGGTCAACTCCGCTTCCATGATCACAACGTTCTGCGTCCAATTCAAGTGAAGCGCTTCGCAAAGCAGTTCCGGCATGCCGCCGTACAACTGCCAGAAATCCCGCATTCGGCGCACATTACGCGGAGAGAAGCCGGTCATATCCGGGTACTGTTCTTTCAGAAACTCCGCAGCAGCCACCGCTGCGCCCTTTTCTGGACGAGTGCAGATAATCTTGCCAATCTCACAGTACAGCTCCATCTGCGGCAGATCCGCATCCATGACAAATCCCAGTGCGGCAAACATTGCGCTGTAATCCACAGCTTTTCGGACATTCATAGTTTCTCCTTTCCGGCACACAACGCCTGATTTAAAGCTCAAAGCAGAGAAAAGCACGGTAACGCTTCCGTGTTTTTCTCTGCTTTGACCTGTTTCAGTACATAATTTTCTGGCAAATCTCAATGCCACCCTTCAGGGTGACTGCGACCTCATCCTTGGATAGGATTTTTGCTGTCTCCACCAGTTGGCGAACGGCGCTCTCGTCCCACTCTGTAATGTAGGGCGATGCGTTTTCCAATTTCTGTGCGGCATCCATGATGCACTGATTGGCTTTTGCCTGTTCGTTGTTATCTGCGAGGATCCCGGAACGCTTTTCCTTCAGGAAAGTCTGCTCGTCCAGTATTTCTTTGAACTGACCGCCATAGGCGGTAGGATCATCCGCGGCTTTTTCCAGCAGTGTTTGGAATTGCTGCTCCAGTTCTCTCAGCCTGCGTTCAATATCTCCAAGGCTCATCGTGCCGCCGGGGAATGGGATGATCTCCGTTTCCATGGCATCTGTGATCTGCCGAATCAAGCTATTCTTGTCGGCCATAGCTGTGTTCAGGGCTGCGAGGATCGCTTGCTGGAGAGGCGCTTCATCCAGTGTGGGTGAGTTATGGCAATATTTCTTGCCGTAGTCCAATCGGCTCACACAGCGCCATACGACTCGTTTTTCCCCGTTTCGTGTCCATGTGCAGCGACGATACAGGATCCCGCACTCACCGCAGACCAGCCGTTCCGAGAGTGCATACTTGCTGGCGTAGGAGGCCATCCCCGTGACTGCGTTCTTGGAGGGGCTCTTTGCTGCATTCCGCCGTGCCCTCTCTGCCTGTACGGCATCATACTTTTCACGGCTGACAATGCCCTCATGGTGATTTTCAATGAGGTACATGGGAAGTTGGCCTGTATTCTTGATAGCCTTGCGGTTGATAAAGTCCTGCCGGAAGGTCTTCTGCATCAGCACATCGCCGCAGTATTTTTCATTCTGCAGGATGCTTCGGATGCGGGAGATGGTCCACTCCGGAGAATCCTCGAAGCACTTGACGCCTTGCTGTTCCAGTTCATCTTTGATCATCCGCAGGCTGGCTCCGGTGAGATAGCGCTCATAGAGCCATCGGACGATTTCGGCCTGTTCCGGAATGATCTCCGGCTGACCATCCTCACCTTTGCGGTAGCCGTACAGCTTTTTATATTGGATGCTGACCTTTCCGGCTTCCATGGCGCGGCGCTTACCCCATGTGACATTGGCGGAGATGGATTCACTTTCAGACTGGGCGAAGGCACCGGAGAGGGTGATTCGCAGCTCACTGTCCTCCTCCAGAGAATTGATGTTTTCCTTCTCGAAGATGACTGCGATGCCAAGTTGTTTGAGCGCCCGGATATAGTAGAGGCAGTCCACCGTATTGCGGGAGAAGCGGGAGACCGATTTGGTCAGGATGACATCGATTTTCTTCTGGCGGCAGTGCCGAATCATCCGCATGAAGTCCTCACGCTTCTTGGCCGAGGTTCCGGTGATGCCCTTGTCTGCAAAGATTCCGGCCATCGTCCATGCGGTGTTGGACATGATTTTATCGGTATAGTACTCTTTCTGCACCTCATAGCTGTTTGCCTGATCCTCCTCTTTGGTGGAGACTCGGCAGTGAGCTGCCACCCGGAGCTGTCTGCGGGCTTCTGCCTGACGGGTGGCTTCCGGCTTGGCAGGGATCTTAATTACTCTTGGGGCATCCTCTTTCATTGCAGGTCGCTCCTTTCTATGACTTGCCCATTTTTTAATCGCAGTTTGACATTTTGGCGGGTCACCAGCACCTCGGACACGGTGTTTTTCAGAAGATCAGCGTTCAGTTCCGCCACACATTCGAAGGCGGAGAAGAGGCGCCGGAGACGATTTGTTTCATATTCTTCATTCCCCAGTGCGGCGTATTGCTCTGCCGCAAGCCGGAGGATCAGCACTTTGGCGCTGTCCTCGTCAATAGGCTGTTGTTCCAGAGTATTACCCAGCGCCTCCTGCGTTTTGGAATATGTGACTGGCGTAGGACTGCGCCGATGCTGTATGCGGTCCGGGTAATTTGCGAGACCATTGAGCAGGTAGGTGACACTTTGTTCCACCTGTTCAGATGGCGGTGTACCGCAGAGCCTGCGCAGCACCTTTTGGGCTTCCGTCTTTTTCGGAAGCTGGGGCTTGTTTGAGCGCTTTTCATTTGCCGCGATGAGCTGCTCCTCATCTATGAGCTTGGGATATCCTTTTTCTCCGGTATAGCGTATGTCCGCCAGAATACGGGCGACCATATTTTTGTTCCAGAGCCGTCCCTCATCGTATGGGATATCTTGCTGGCGAAGCGACTCCGTCAACTCATTCAGGGATTCTCCTGCAATATATCGGAGGAAAATCTCCTGCACAAGTTTCGCCTCTGATTCCTGTATGACGATCTCACCCAGAGCCATCTTGTAACCGAAGGGCTGCTTCCGGTTTCCCATCACCGCACCGTCCTCTCTATGGACTCCCGCAGCTCCAGCCCATTTTTCAGGCAGAAGCGGACGGAGTCGTTGCTCTCTATGATAATTTTTTCAACGAGTTCACCAAACAGTTCCGTGTCAAAGCTGTCGAGGAATTCCGGCCCACCTTCCAGGAGGTCTATCAAATCTCGTGTTTGCAGGGCGGTCATGTCGCTCTCGGCATCCACCAGCTTTTCTTTTTCCAGCTTGGCCTGCCGGAGCTGCTTGGTCAGCTCATTGGTTTTGGCTATAAAAATGTCAGGATCAACAAGGCCCTGCTGCTTGAGGAAGGCCAATGTCTGATTCTGACTGGATAGATCTGATATTCTTTTATTCTGGGCAACGATGTCAGGACTCCAGAGCATCCTGCGATTGCGGATCATCTGGAGGTTTGTAAGCATCTGTTCCAGAATGGGGATGCTCTGATGTTTCAGCTTGTAGTATAGGCGGCAGAAGGATGCGTAGATCTGAGTCTCATGGATCGGCGTGATCAAGCAATCACCCTTTGTGTCATGGCTTGTACAGCATAGATACCATTTGCCGCGAACATTTTTAAACCGCATCCGTGCTCCACAGATACACCGGATTTGTGAGATAATCTCGCTGTGTACGGGTGCTTTTCCTAAACTGCGTTTTTGCCGTAGGACTTGAGCTCGCTCAAATATCTCTGGAGAAATGATTGCATCGTTGCTCCCTGACACAAAATACATTTCACGCTCACCATGATTGGTTTTCTGTTGCCTCGAGAGCATATCCGGCGTATACCTCTTTTGCAGAAGTGCATTCCCAGCGTAGCGCTCGTTTTGCAGAATGTAATCTACAGCTTTATAATTCCATACTCGCTCAGTCAGACAGCTGGCATTTAGGCTGTCTGCAATTTCTTGAGGATTTTTACCGGATAAATACTCGTGGAAAATTCTTCGGACAATGGCTGCTTCCGGTTCACATATTTTGAGATTTCTACCGTCAAGCCGAAATCCCCATGGAGCTTTACAGGTATTGAATTCGCCGCTCTCCATTCTGCGTTGATAGCTCCATCGCATATTTCCCGAGATAGACTCGCTCTCTTTTTGGGCGAAGGCAGCGTAGATGGCGGTGATGAGCTCACTGCTCACATTGACAGTATCGATACCTTCACGCTCGAATCGGACGTTGACACCCAACTCTTTCAGTTCACGGATATTCTGAAGGCAGTCTTTGGTGTTGCGGGCAAAGCGTGAGATAGACTTGACAAGGATCTGGTCGATCAGGCCCCGACGGCAGTCCGCCATCATCCGCTGGAAGTCATCCCGCTTAGCCACCGAAGTTCCGGTGATCCCCTCGTCGGCATAGATGTCGACCATGCGCCATTCGGCCTTACCAGAAATCAGTTCCGTGTAGTAGCGGTTCTGAGCGACAAAGGAATTGAGTTGATCCTCGGAGTCTGAGCTGACACGAGTATAGGCGGCGACCCGCAACCGCATATTTTGAGGCCGCCCCGCAGGTTCAATCTTTATAACACGGGACTGCTTTTCTGCAAGTGCCGTCGCTCCGTCTACCAGCCGCTTTTCATCCATATCCGCTCACCTCCTTTTTGCAACACAAACACTACCACAACTGCATCCAAATAGCTACAGAAAGATGAAGAAAATCAAAGAAAAAACATGACTTCAACACCGTTGTCCGTAACAATCCGTGCGGCGATTTTTCTCAGTTCTTTTTCGGTGAAAATACCGCATTCCCGGAGCTTTCTGAGCAGGATGACGATCCCATAGTAATTGATGTTGGGGTTCATAGATGTTCTCCTTTCCGCATTCGACTATCTCTGCGGCACAAGCATGGGAACCGTCCGAAGAAGGAAGAGGCAGGAGAGAATAGAGGGACCATTGGGCAAAGGAAAGCGAATATAAAAATACTGGAGAGGTGGACAGCTCCCATGCTTCTGCCGCAAGAGTGTGGTCGCTCCGGCAACGGAAGCAAATGCTCCCATCACCGGAGCGGCCAGAACTTTACGGTTTTGTTTGCCTGTATTCGACACTACTTCCCCAGGCGGGGCGGCAACTTGAACTGTGCGGGCGCACATCACGGGACTCTCACCCCTCCGAGGATCTCTCGAAGCTGCGTACAGGAGTATCATTATAGGCTGACGGGATCATGGCGGGGACAGCTTGCCAAGGCTGCCATGGCCTGAGTGGGTATCGCTCTGCACCTTACTTGGCCGTCCTTTGATGCGGAGCTGCTCCGCACAGGTGGTCATCGCGCACTCGGCCTGACGCTGGCTCCGTCAGCTAATGTATTCAAGTTGCCGGATATGACCGTCTGAGACGGTGTTTATCAAGGAACAAAGCCGCTGATTTATCAGCCGCGGAGTGAGGTTCAAAGCCCCCTCACTCTATTAGCCGCTGAAAACACCGTTTGCACCAAACTTTTTTATCATCTCAGCATCTTTTTCAATTTCTGCAAGATACGAATCTTTCGATTATGGATCGTCATTCGATGGATACCCATCATTTCTTCCAGCTCACGCTCGGAGCGCTCGTCGAAAAACAGCGCATAAATCAGGAATCTTTCTTCTTCGCTCAACTGATCCAGTGCGGCCCGTAAACGGCATAAATCATCTATTCTGATTACGGAATCCTCGACGCCTTCAGCATCGTCCGCAAACTGGCACTTCGCAGAATATATAAGCCGCTCCAGAGAATCCTCTTTGCTGGGAACATAACTCTCCGCCCCATTCTCGGCATTTTTCCTGCGCTGTTCGCTTTTCAGATCCACCTCCATGTATTTCATCTTGCGGTCGCTTTTCTTCAAGACTTCCAACACATCCGGGCGCTCTTTTAAGCAGGGATATATCTTCAAATAATCGACCCGATATGGGTCATTGTGATACGACATCTTCTGTCCTCCGTTTCATCATTTTGAAAATTTCACAAACGATGAAGCGGAGGGCCTCGGCATCTCTCACAGGCAAAAGACCAGCAAAATAAAACGCTCATTCAGTTCCTTTCTGGAACCAAATGAGCGAAAAAGCCGCTTGATCTGCCTTCACCACCATGGCCGCATTGATTCGTCTCACTCTCTTTGAGAGCAAGGACTGCAAATCAAGCGACACATGGGAAGGTCACGCATCAAGCGGCTCCGGGGTACAAACTTGGATATTCAATTTTTAGTTGTCACAGGCAAGGCGCTTCCTACACGCCGTTACAGCTTAGAATCGGTTAAGTCGAAATGCCACCGGTGGGAAAAACACCTGTTCTCCGCAATGGGGGCATTTCACATAAACTGCGCCGTGATTTCCTTTACACAGGATCTCTAACTTGTTCTGGCAATACGGGCACATTCTCGCCATTGTAATATGGCTGGAATACTGTTTTTTCAATTCCTGCTGTTCTGTCTGAATACAGGAATAGCGTTGTGGATCAAGTTCCCTTACATTGATCTTTGCCATACTTACTCCCTGCCATATCAGGCGATCTCATTTTTCTCCGGAAATATATCTACCAATGCATACGGGTCATACAAATCGTTTCTCCCTACCAAACCGAGTTGGGATAATCTTATAGTCAGTGCTGTTTTGGACACACCGAGCCGCTTTGCGGCCTCCCAAAAACGCTCATAGTCTTTGCGTGCGTATATGCGATTCAGCACGCTGATACCATCTTTCAGGCCAACATCTGCCATGTGGCGATATACCAGCTCCTTTGGCAAAAGAAGATATGACGTCAGCACATTGGTCTGCCACTCCTCCCAATCAAGAACAGGGTATTGCGTATGTTCATCTGTCATGCGAAATACGCAGCGAGGAGTTTGCGCCTCATATTCTTCCGGATACAGCATCCAAAACAGTTGATGCGCTGCTTCGTGCATCATAGTAAAGTTCAAACGGCCAATCTGATTTTCTGCCACAAGGCTCTGATCAATGAAGGCCGTTTTCCCGTCTAATTCATAGTCGAGCTTTGTGCCATCCCTTTGAGGGATCGTTATGATCACCCCCGAAGTTGCCGTAAGGCCGATGGCATCATGTGCTTCACTGATATCTGCAAAGGTAAATTGCAGGCCACACATCTTCTCTGCAAAATCTGCCGGATCAATATGATCGACCTTTTGAGGGACTTTTTTTAGGTAATCACGAAGCAATCTACGGGAAATGTGTTCGATGTCTTTCCGTGAAAGCCAGAGCATCTACCTGCGCCCCTTTCTATTCCAATGCGTCTGCAAATTAGAACATTTGTTCGTTTCTTGTTAGAAAGTATAGCACGCCTACTAATCTATGTCAAGTGAAATAAATCAATCGTATTTTGTACAGAAAATAATCACCATTTCCTTCGCATTATCATTACCTCAGCTGGTGGTGAGTGGAGGTATTGATTTGGCATTTTTAATAATGATAGTTCAAGAGTTTTCACAAAATCAACAAAAATTTCGACTTGATATTGCCAAAGGAGAATATAGCATATAAAATAATTGGCAGAAATGGAAAAATATAGCCGAATCGTGAGATATCACTATAATCAAAAATTTAGAGGTACACATACACGACTTAATAACAGTTTCGGAATACGGCATGAGGAATAGATTATAAATGATGAACGATCAGGTAATCTGCATTATATTTTCCGTCCTCCTTGTTCCTGTAAATTTTCTCTGCGCTTTTTGGCTTTTTCAGGAAGCGCTGCAGCTGACGGGGATGACGTATCAGGAGTATTTCAAAAAGACCTCCTCCGACGGGGAGGTGCTGCTCGGCAGCGAACAGCGCTGGGGGTATACGAATCGTTTCTTCAAAGCGTACAGCTCCGATCCGGAGAGATCCATGCACTTCATGAAGATCTATGCGGCGGCGTTGCTGCCCAGCGTGGCCGCAACGCTCCTTCTGTGTTATGCGGAGGCACATGCGGAGCGGCTGTCGGGCGTTCTGATCGGGGATTTTGCGCTGCTGGCCGTGAATGCCGCGCTCGCGCTGGTGGGTGTGTTCTACAGGAGAAGGCATCCGATGGATCCCGCAGCGGCAGAGCGGCTTCGCGAAAAGCGGCGGAAGGAACGGGCGTATAACAGAAAGCATTGGAAAAATATCGCGGTGAAGGGCGCCGTATGCGCCGCCGTTCTGCTGCTGATTCTGTATATTTTTGTAGGCGGCACATTAAGATCGATGCGGCAGCAACCCGCGCAGACGGAGACGCCGCGCAGCGTGATGCTGTCCGATATTCTGCAGGAGCGGGGCTACGAAACAGAGAATGTGTCGCTCACCTACCGTTGGGTGGTGGATGATCCTCTGCAGGCGGCGGGCGGAGGAGAAAAGGACGGCAACCGGTTTGAGCTTTACCGGTATGCGGACGAAGAAACGGCACGCCGGGCGTATGGTCAGGTTGTGAACCTGATTGCCCCGGAGATGGAGAGTGCGGCGCGCGCAAGTCATCAGATAGAGCTCACGGGCGGCGGCAGCATGTTTACCGTCAGCTTGGATGGGGTGTATTACCTTGCGCTGACCCGAAACAGCGATGTAATTTATGCGTGCTCGCCCGATTCCCTGCAGGAAGCCAATGCGATTCTGGCCGATACCGGGTATCTGCACGGTAAATCATAAGGAGAAATTCGTATGGGAAAGAAACGGCAGAAGGAGCGGTTTGACATTCTTCTGTTTGCGGCGGGCCTGTTTTGTATCGGCATGACCCTCTGGATACTGATAAGCGAAATCAGCGAATATGTGCAGCAAAAGGATTGGACGGCTGCGACGGCCGTCGTGGTGGATGTCTCCCCGCACAGCGGCGATTACGACGTATACTACCAGTATGAGGCCGCGGGGGATATTTACACGGGCAAGTTCAGCAAGGTCGGCAAACGGGCGCTCGGTGAGACCATCGAAATCCGGTATAACCCCGACGCGCCGGAAAAGTCCAACTGGGTGCTGGAGATGGGTATTAAGACGATTCTGAAGGATGTGTTCATGATCGCCATTTTCTGGACTCTGGGAGCCCGCTTGATCGAATGCTCCCTTCCGAAAAAGAAGCGGCGTGAAGACCAAGCCGATGGCCGGGCAGCCCGGCGGGTGCCGCAGCAAAAGCCGCACGCGGCGGAGAGCACCGTCGATGCCGCGGAGGTCAAGCGGCAGGAAAACCGGATCTTTCAGGAGGTGTGTGAGCTGGTACGGGCGCTGAGGGAGGAGCATCCGGACACCGGGTATGCGGTGCGGCTGGAGCGCTCCGCGCCGCTGGAGCCGGCGGGTTGTGCGCCGGCCCGGTATTCCTCGTGGATCATCGTCTCCCTGAGCCGCCATCAGACGATTCTCGAGAGCGGCGAGGACACGACCGAATGGCCGGACGCCCGAACCGAGATTACCCGGGTGAGGGGCGGAAAGCTGAAGGTTTCCGACGCGTACAGAGGGCTTCTCACAGCGGATCTGAAAAAGATCACCGCCGACTATGAGGCGAGCCCCGATACCTATGTAGAAAACAGAGCCGCGTCGGAGGAGCTGCTGGCGCAGGCCTGCCGCGTGGAGTGGGTCGATTAAGGGATCATGGTGTAATATGTTTTCTATTATTTGAATCAATCACAGGGAAGAACGAGGGAATTATCCATGTTTTCCTTCAGATATTGCATAGACCATATCCGTACTTGTCGGCATCACCGATTTTCTATAAGACATGTTGCTTATTCTTTCTCTGTTGTCTTAATATCCTCCGATAGAGTGCTCTTTTCCATGCCATAGGCTTTATATCCCCCGGCAAAGCGGGGGGTCCTCTTTTGCGGCCAAAAGGCATCCCGGTCACTGGATTACGCAGTGACCGGGATGTTTAATACATTTTATCCGAATGTCTTCATTTTATTTTCAATAGCGTTCACTCCGACCATCGTGTTTGTTGATGCAAGACTCTGCAATTTAGCCACATTAGTCCTCGAAACCATCGGTTTTACTGTAACAACTCCCTCATTGACTCCAATCACTTTTCCCCGTGCAATTGTATCAGTAATCCTAACGCCAGATAAGCTATTTGTTTTTCTTACCATTTCAACCTTCGCTCTCGACGGAATTGTAACAACTAAGCTATCCCCAACTTTTGGAGTTTTACTAATATCCCCAATTCTAATCACAAACTTATCATTAGAGGCCGAAACAATTTTTGCTTGCAATTTTTTTCGTTTTTCCATTTCTACTTCTCCTTATTTCATTAAGTCTGAAATATCAGAAAATCTAACAGTATCCTCGATAAAATATCTTTTTTTCATTCTGTCATTTTGCATTATTTTACTTAGAAGTTCATCATTTATTCTGTGTTCAATGTTTACCTGAACATATCGACCACTTTTATCTGCACTTTCAGATAATGCACCAATTGCAACTAGTTCAATTTCCTCTTCATATCGTACATATACACTAACCAACGTATCCATCTGAAGCTTTCGACTATTGGGAATAAGCATGTAAGCCACTTTACTATTATCATTTTGTCCCTTGAATAGCCCTTCACTTTATACTTTCTACGATGATGCCAGACTATAATCCCCACACTTAAAAGTACAGATACCAAAATTACTGCTATTTTCAATAGCAAAGGGGAATTAGCGCTTATTCCCCACAAGGTGACTATTGTAATAATGCTAGCCAAATCCGAGATAATCGATCCTATAAAACCCATCTCAAAAACCCTCACATCCGAATTGCATGTAAGTATTATATCATATTTTATATCAATGTACAGACGCCTATTTTATTTTCACTTCTATTCTCGCAGTATCCATTTGCAATTAATCAGCTGGTATGTTCTAAACTACTTACATCTACTTCTTTCACGAATTAGTCTCCTTGTCCTTGTAAGTTTTGGTCGGCAAACCTTTTCCTTGCTCTAACTAGGAGACTTTTCTTGTCTACTTTTCCCCTCGCCATAGGCTTTTTTTACCCCCGGCAGAGCCGGGGGCCTTTGCTAGCCAATGAAAAAAATGGGAGTGTGCAATGGTTGGGATAAGGTACAATAAGTTGCGCAAAAAGGAAAATACAAAAAAGAAGACATATTTGCGCATAAATCTGGACCTGTTGACAAAGGTGGCGAATACGTCCGGAACTACAGTTACTCCTCACCTATATTCACTCGAACGATTTTTCTGGTAGGATAATTTGTCACTTGCAGCCAGATATTGCTTTGCTCTAAACGATTCCATTCAGCGGATGTGAAGCGATATCTATACAGATCAAATGGCAGCAAAATATCACATGAGGCGCCATCCTGTAACCGAATCCCGGTGGCACCGTCCAATATAGGATTGACCACACCCAAGAGATCCCAATCCATATTCATGAGCATATCCGTGGTGTATAATGATAGTTCCGTTAAAGGGAATCCTTCTGCGGGACTATTCTGCTGCGAAACAGTAACGCTGACCAATGCGACCTTATCGGGGATCCGACTTCGATCGGTCCCGTCATACTGCAAAGCTGAAGTATAGGCACGATAATCTACAATTTCAAAACGGTTGACCCGAAGCATATAGCCTTCAGCCGCCAAATTATACCCGACAAAATCCGGCGCAATAGGAACGATTTCTCCAACGGAGTATGTCTTCTCTGTATTGGCAGACCATCGTTGACGATAATCCTGATTAATTGCTTTATAGCGGATCATCCAAACAAAGAGCACTACTGCCGCAACGGAGAAAATCAGCCAGAATTTCTTTTTGTCTTTCATTTGCCTATCACCGATGTTACCCTTCCCGCTTGCATTTGAATAACAACATCCGATACGCTCTGCACAAAGTCAGCATCATGGCACGCAACGACTACTAATGCACTGCGCTGACATTCTTTACGGATCAACTGTGCGATCATAGCAACGCCCTGCTCATCCAGTGCATTTGTGGGTTCATCCAAAATCAGCAGATCGGGCTTTTCCATCAAGGCCGCAGCAATACCCAGACGTTGTTTCATGCCTAATGAATATTTTTTGAAAGTCCGTTTATCATTCGGGTCCAGGCCAACCGCTTGCAGGGTGTTATGGATGTCGGAGACCGAGATCAGCTGTTTTAGACCGGCAAGCAACTCCAGGTTTTTTTGCCCGGTATACTCGTCAATAAATGCGGGACTCTCGATCATCACGCCCACAGATTCAGGGAAATCCAGATCCTTCCCCAGGCGACGATCATTTACTGAAACACTGCCCTCTGTCGCATAGATCAACCCACACATCAGACGTAAAAGCATCGTTTTACCCGATCCATTTTCCCCTTGCAATCCGTAGACTTTTCCGCTTTCAAAATTCAAACTGATGTCTTGCAGCACGACCGCTCTGTGAATGGTTTTTGTGACATGATCCACCACAATATTCATCGTATCACCGTCCTATTTTTCAAGAGATATGAGGTCTTTTCTTTGTATCAGTAAATATCCTGCGCCTATTGATAAGAGCAACAGTAGCAGTGTAAACACCAGTTCTTTACGATAACTCAATCCATTTGCATCAAAAAGCTGGTATCGCATCACCATCGCTCCGTTGCCGACCAACCATTCAATGGGGAAATATGCGGCAGCAATATATGTGACAAAGCATATTAGAAAGCTGATGGCCGGACGGGCCACAAGGTTTAAGAGTGTTTGCAGCATACATACGGCCGTAAGCGTCACAAACGGAAGGAGCAAAGCGTATAGGATAACACTTGCCGGCGTGAGTGAAATTGTCTCTCCACACAAGACCTCCGAAAACAAGAATGCGGTGATTTCGGGCGTGTTGTTTAGGCCGAAGGTAACGGGTGTCAGAATCGCTGTGCCTATTATGGCAATCATTTCACATGCAAAGTATAAAGTACAGCTTGCTATGCACCATATACACTTAGACAGCCACCATTTCCCACGCGATGTGCGTAGGAAAACTTGCTGACCTTGTACACTGATACCTTGCGCAGGATATGCTGCTGTTATATACAGGCAAAAGCCGCACACAATCAGCCATTCGATGGGGACCGACACCTTTTCTTCCATAGAGCCGTGTTGTATGATTGCCATGCCGCGAAATAGACACAGCATATAGTCGCCAATTGAACCCCGGCTTGAAATGGATTCCACATTGCAATAGAATTGCACAGAGCGATATACTGCGAATAAGCGCATGGAAAAGAGGAGAGTGGCAATCAGATAGTTTCTCCTTTGCAATCCCTGCCGCAGATCATAGCGCAACAGCCTATAAAACCTCATGTCTGTATTTCCTATATATCCCCGTAAGAACAGATACGAATGTCAAAAGAATAAGTTCCGCAAGTATGATCCATGTGGGACTGGGATTTGTACTTGCCAAATTGCACAGCCTTAAAGGCGAGAGCTCTATATACCAGTTCATTGCGTCGGCAAGCATGGGGGTAATGAAATCAAGTAATAGGAACAGCAGAAGTGGAGTTGCTGTCACAAAGAATCGGTGTTTTACCTTATGCCCGACGATAATGCACAGACTGGCCGCAACGCCGCCCCAGAAAAACTCAATAACGCACCAGATGATTGCATGCAGCCAAGGGTGGGTATAGTATAGCTTCGCCAAAAAGGCTGTGCCTGAACAGAATCCTGTAATAGGCAGTGCAACCCGAGGAATACAGGCGGGACATACCATCGCGGATGCAAACAGATCCGTAGTTACCGGCAATGCAATAGCAATGCCGCCACTAACAAATACAGCCGCCATTTTGGCTGTTAGGTATTGAGAATACGGAACTCTGGTAAGAATATTATTTGTCATATGAGACCTGTTGTCCTCATACAATGACCACCCATAAGGCATAGCAGCCAAAAATGGCCAAACGGCATAGAAGACTACAGCCCCGACGGTGACTCCGTTGACGCCGATCCAATTGACAAATAAGCTGCACCCATCATATCCGCCCGGGGAATGTGCATAGGATGCGCCTAAGTCACTGACGGTAATTGCAGTTTGAACCAAATCAGCTATGACAAGAATAAAACCGATCAGCAATGCACTGCGCATCATTTTGTTGTGAAATGCTTTCCACATTTCGGTTCTAATACAGTTCCCCATTATGTTATTCCTCCGCTAATGTTTACTGCTCCATCTCGGCTTGTTTTGAATGCTTTGTATTTGATTTACTGTCAGGGTGTTGCATCCTTTTGCAGTAGCTGGATTCACATAAAAGCTTTGCCCATCAACTGTGCATACTACTTTTACTGTATATGTTTTCCCTTTTGTTACCTCATGAGAGCCTGTGATAAGCAGATACGATGTCCCGTTACCGCTCCAGGAGTCGATCATCGTACGGCCTTGCCATAATTGAAGTGTTGCATGGATGGTTTTTCCAGGCTTGGCGATAGACACTCTGCATGTAGCTGTTGTTCCATTGATGGTGATTGAAGCCGACGGCGTAGCTGCTTGTACGGATGTAGCTTGCGCTGTCGCGGAGCAGGATAACAACAGGATCAATGCAAGGATGAGAGAAATCGTCTTTTTTTCATAAATACACCCCCTTTCTCTATTCTTCTAAGCATTAGAACGGAGAAAGGGGGTGCTTTTTGGACACCATAATTACATGATTTTATTATTTTGTAGGAATCGACAAAATAAGGGATTGCGCTATGTGCACTATGTCCTCGTTGCTGATATTTCCCTGTATATTAAACACAACCTGATTCGCTTCGTCCACCCATATTAAAGCTTTTTCTGGTGAAGTTTCATTGCCAATGTATAAATCCGCTGGAATTCCGTTGATATCGACTTTGACTACTTCGCTATACTCCTGTGCTGTTGTGCTCATGCTGGTATGCTGCATCAAGGTATATTCAACAGAAAACATTTTTTCTCCGGTATCGTTGGCATATACGCGAAGACAATAATCGCTATCTTGATAGTTATCTACCAGCGAAAATCCGTCCGGTATCCACGACGGCTCATAACAGATGTGATCTATTTCATTATCTTCGCTATTGAAAAGATAGATCGTTATGCTCTCGTAGATTTCTTTTATCCATTGGAAGGCGCGCTCTCTTGCCTGTATATCAACTGTCAGCCATGTGCTGACAGACAGAATCGTCACAATTAATATTACCGCAGCCCGCTGCCATATTTTATGCGCAACAACCCTACGCTTGCTTTTTTTTCGTAATATCTCCATGCTATGTTCAAAATCATCGGAAAATACATGTTCGCATTCACTGGGAGACGGGAATGAAGTAAGCATGGACTCTGCTACACGCTTTGCCGCGTTGGCCAGTTCCTGTTCTGACCATGCAATGTTTGACATTTTACGCATCTCCTTTCAAATGTTTTTGCAAAGCGGCCTTGGCTCTCCAAAGCTGCTTTTGTGCGGTATCCTTTTTTATATGCAGCATAGATGATATTTCTCGTACAGAGTATCCATTATAATAGCGCAGCAATAGGATATCACGATAGGCAGCCGGTAATCGTGCCATAGCATCGGCCAAACCATGATCACCAGGCAATGGGATTTCGATGCCATAGGTACTCTCCCAAAATTCCATATCTACCAGTTTTGATCGGCTGCGAATGATATCTATTGCTTTCCGTTCTGTAATAATAACGATATAAGCTCTAGTTTTTGGACATTTGACATCCGATATTTTTTTCAGATTCTCAATAAGGGATAGAAACGCCTGATGTACTGCATCCTCGGCATCAAATTCATTCTTCAGAATTTTCATGGCAACATGGAACATCAAGCCCTTGTACATTATGTAAAGCTGTTCAAACTTGGATTTATCTTCGTCGCTTTCTATCATCTGTAAGTAGATAATCAACGAAATTCCCTCCTACAATAATGATGTCATTATATGTCGTTAATTATATCATCACACGATGTAGAATACAAGGTTAAGCAGCTTGCTGACAGGCACCGGGAGCTGAGCAAGGCGAAGAATCGCATTGCTGAGATTGACACATTGCTCAGGAGTCAGTAACTGGTACTGGATGACAGTTACAAATTACAGTAGCTAATAAAGGCTAAAGTATCGTTCCGACGAGAAGGAAGCGAAAGACGGCATGTCCGCCGAGGATGCGGCATACGAGAGAAAAGTGAGGATAGGCAATACCCTCCGAGCTCTTTTCCCGATACTTGCATTTGTGCTTTTCGGGGTGCTCATCATGCTTCTCCAGGGCGGAAGATTCTGATCATAGGAGCTATTGTTTGTTCTTTCTCTGTCTTAATACCCTCCGATAGAGTGAGTCCTTCTGGATGCGCCATGGTGACGCTACCCTCGTGACAACTCGAGAGCGCACCTTTCCCTTGGTGGGAGGTGCGCTCTGTCTGCGTTCATTTGATGCGATACAGGCTGCTGGTCAGGCTGCCATTGGGACGACGGCGGTGGGTGCGTTCCAGAAAACCATGATGTTCCAAGTCACTTAATGCCCGCTGCACAGTGCGGCGGGACAGCTTCAAGTCCTCCGCGATCCTGCGGACGCTGGGCCAGCAGGTGCCGTCGGCGTTGGAGCGGTCCTTGAGGTACATATAGACCGTCTTGGCCCGATGGGATAGTTCCTGATCCGCATAGATGCTTCCAAAGTAACTCATGTCTTTGTGTCCTCATTGTAAAGTCCCATTGCCGAATAGGGGCTTCTCCTCTCGGCAACAGGTGCTTGCTGCACCTGCGTAGGTTGGGTGCCCTTCTTTCCGTAGGCCCGGTCGATGCGGAGGAATAGCTCCTGTCGACTGGCATAGGTTACAGGTCGTGCCGCGTGCTCCGGGGTAATGTACGGCTCACCAAAGGTAATGCCCCAGTCCAGAAACAGGCGCAGCTTTGTCCGCATGGGGTGCGTCCCCGTTTTCATGACCACAAAGCTGCCTTTGGGGATGGATTTCAGTTCGTCCGGCGTCATGAGGGGCCGCTCCATCATCTGCAGGCTTTGGCTGGGATCATTCTTACTCCTGCTAATCGAGCCGGACAATACCGTGCGGCTGCCCAGCGCCTTGGAGAGCTGCTCCGCCGTCTGGCTGTTGGGGGCGAAGCCACCGAAGATGGTATCCTGGCAGTTATCGGTCAATATCTCTGCCCCCTCTCGCCCATAGTTTTTCTCCAGCTGCGCCAGCGCCTGGATGATAGGTACCATCGTCAGCCCACGGGAGCGCCCTGCGCTGAACAGCGGCAGGATGTCAAAGGCGGGCATGGTCCCCAGCTCATCGCAGAAGAACACAACACGACCCGGCAGCCGCCCGCCGTTTTCATCCGCCACGGCGAACAGCTCCCGTGCCAGCGTCTGGATCATCAAGCCTGCCATGAAATTTTTAGTCTGATCCTCCTCCGGCAAAATTAGGAAGATAGCGGATTTTTCCGCCGCAAACCGCTCGGCGTTCATGGTGCTGTCAAAACACAGCACCTGCTCCAGCTCGGAGTCCAGAAAGGCGTTGAGGCGAGACAGTACCGTGCTCATGACCGAGGCCATGGCCTGGTCGGATGTGTTCAGCGCCGCCCCAGCAAACCACCGGGCCTTGTGCTCCGGGGGCAGCTTTTCCATGAGGATGGTAAACCAGTTTTTGCCCCGTACCCCCGAGGGAGCCAGCAGCTCCTGCACCAGCTTGAACACGGACACGATGTGCCGCCGCTCCTGTTTTCTTTCCGGCGGCAGAAATTCTGCCAGCAAGAGCACCACGGAAGTCAATAGTCCCTCTGCGGCATCGTAGAAATAGGCGTTCTGGCCGTAGTCTGCATCCCCATTCGGTGACACGATGGTCTTGGCCAGGATCTTGGCGTACTTCTCCGCCTTGGCACGGGCGGCAAGGCTGCCGGTGGCCTGCGCCGCATCCATGTAGTGGTTGATGAGCGTCATGAGGTTGTAGCCATCCGAGCGGGTAGGGTTTCGCAGATCCACCACGGATACATGGTAGCCGTAGTATTTTTCCGCAATGGCGCCGTAGTTGCGAGCCAAGTCACCCTTGGTATCCAATGCCAGAAAGCTCATGCCGCTGGCACAGGCGTATTCCAAATTGGGATATAGAAAGTAGGCCGTTTTGCCCACGCCGGATGCGCCGATCATAAGGCAATGCACATCGTCCTTATCCACCAGTGCGGTGATGTCATGCTTATGGCTGATGCTGCCCAGCACCAGCCCCTGTACTTCCGGGCGGTACAGCCCTTTGCGCCAACTTGCTGCTTGGAACGGCACAAGGGCATAGGTCTTGCGGATCTCCGCATCGGTAGCCCACCGCGCCGTGCCATGCTGGCCGTCGCCTACGGTTTTGGATTTGATGTTGTTGAGGGTGTAGCGGCTATTCAGCAGCGTCAGGCAGCCTATGACCGCCGCCATGACGCCGCCCGCTGCAAGGAGGATCCATAGATTACCCATGGCCACCCCGCTTCGCCCGCAGGTCATCGTTCCAGTCCTTCCCCTCCGGACGCAGGCGCTCCACATCGTAGCCCATATCCTCCAGGGTGTCCAGCATACCGTCGCAAGCATCCTCACCCGCCTCGTCATTATCCAAACAGAGGTACACCGTGTCCAGCTTCGGGTTCTGCCGCAGGCGCTCCAGCACAGGCTGGATGGAGGTGCCGCAGCAGGCCACATAGCTGTGCTCCAGCCAGCCTGCCGGGTAGAGGGTAATGTGAGACAGTAGATCAATGGGTGCTTCAAAGACATAGAGGGAACGGTCCGTCCCGTTTTTGTGGAAGCTGTGTTTTATGTCGCTGCTCTCCACATTAATGCGGAATACTTTGCCTTGGGAGCCGGTACTGCGCAGATGTGCGTGCCGGGCTTCTCTGTTTTCATCCAGCCCTACAAACACGCAGTTGTGGTGTGGGTCGTCCTCATAGAGCAGCTTCTCCTGCACGAACGCCGTGACCACATCCCGGTCGATGCACCTGTGTTTGGTGAGATAGGCATACATCCTGCGCATAGTCAAGTAAGGCTTCGGCAGCGCAAAGGGCTTTGGCTCCTGCGGCTCCGGTTCCTGCTTTGCGATGGGAATAATGCCCTGTCCGTCCCGGCCCAGCAGTATGGACACCGCTTCGGGATAGGTCTTGTCGTAGAATTGCTGCACGAAGCTGATGGCGCGTCCGCCTTTCCGTGCGGCATGGTCATACCACATCGGTCCGCGCACGGTGATGCTGTGGTCGCTGACCAGCCGGTACTCCCGTCCGGCCATAATGAGTTTCTCGCCTCGATCCAACAGAAAAGACGGCAGGTCAACCTCGTTGGCCTGCCGTTTCTCTGCGGATGTGAAATATACAAATTTGCCCATGCATTTCCCTCCTTGCATTATCGCATGGTGTTGTTGTTGACATGGTGGAGCTGCTCGTCCTCATGATCGTTCCGCTTGTGGCCCATGGCCATGCGCTTCTCCTGTAACCGCCTGCGGCGCTTGGAGTCAATACGCAGCGCAGGTGGGATGACCGGCATACTCGTCCTAAATATCTGCCCCATATGATGCAGCAGCCGCATGACCGCATTTGCCGGAATATGCCTTGCAGACACAGCTTCTCCCACTGGCTGCGCATCAACAGAGCCACGGATAGGCGGCGTTTTCTCTATCGATTGCTTTTCCCCCGGCTCCACACTGTCAGCAGACGGGGAAAACGAGATATCCTCTGCCTCTCGGATGATCCAGTTTTTAAGAGAGCGAAACTCCTTTCGCTGCGTCAGCGGCTGGTGGTGCGGCGTGTTCTGCCCATAGTAGCCCGCAATCTCGTCCTTCAGCTGCCACCATTGGTCGTAGCAAGCCGCCACCTCCGGGAGCTGCGCCAGCCGCCCCACAATGGCATCCACCTGCGCCTTGACCGATTTTGGCAGATAGGAATAGACATGTTTGCCGCCGACCTGCGCCAGTGCCTGGGAGAGTTCTTGCAGCTCTTTCACAAGCCCGGGGTCATCGGCGGCACCGGTTTCCAACGCCCGAATGCGCTCCAGTAACAATGCCTTGGCGGTTTGTATACTCTCCTTGTAGGCGGCATCCTTCCGAATGTAAAGCGCCGTCATCTCATCCCGAAAAATTTCGTTCGTCATCTTGGACCGAATCGATGCGATCCCCTTTTGCGTTAGAAACCCCACCTTGGGATCGTCCGACCACGCCATCATGTGTATATGCGGATGGTGTCCCTCGTCGTGATATGCCGCATACCAACGAAACTTCTCCGGTGGAATACGCATGGCCTCCGCAATGGAGTGGCTCTCCTGCTTCAATAAATTTTGCCATGCGGCTGCTTTGTTGTACCCCAGGCGCTCCACATCCTCCCGCCGCAGGGAGAAAATGAAGGTCCACACTTTTCCGGCGTGAGTCTCCAGTTCATTCTTTGCCGCCTTGAGATCCGTAACATCCGCCGCACTGAATAGCCCGTGACCGCCGTGCTTTTCCACCCGGGGCCGGTTAGCGATGTAGGCCATGTATCCGCTCTCGGATTCCAATTCATGCAGATGCGTATCCAATGCAGCAGCAATAAACGCAGACGCCGTACCCCGGTTGGGCGTCTGTAGGTAGTCGCTGTATTCGAACAATTCCTTTGCATCCGGGAAGTCCTTCAGCAGCTTTGTGAGGAACTGCATCTGTTTTTTAGTCACCGGCTCGGTGCTTTGAATGACCTCCACGCCATCTCGCTTGGCAACATACTCCATGTATCTTGCCGCACGGCCTCCTTGGATGTACCTGCTTTTCTGTATCAGCCGTGCCATCGGTTACTCCTCCCGGTGAAATTGCAACACATCCCTAAAGGAGATGCTGCCATGCGTACCCGCCACCTCCCGGACACTGTTACCGCGCATTTTGTTGTACTCGTCCCGGGTCATGTCTATGTCTCCGCCCAGCAGATGGTTGGTCATGTTGTGCTCCACCACCAGCTTGAACAGCAGCTTGCCCAGCCTGTCGCCGAACACACCCAGTGTGCCCTCCAGCATCTCCTGTAGTGCGTGGGGCAGGTATGCGCCGGTCTTATTGGCGTGAACATAGCCGTCATAGAACCGTATTGCCTTTTCGACAAATTCGCTTTGGCTGCCGCAGTTGTCTAACTGAAAGTCTATTTCCACCATCGTTTTCGCCTCGTCTGTAAGCCAAAAGGCGTGCTTTCGCTTGTCCGTTGCCACGCTTGCTCACCTCCTCCTAATTGGCGGTACGACCCCGCCTTTTTCCGCTGTCGTCCCTTGGCTTCCGGCGTTTACGACCCCGGAAGCCTCATTTTTCCGTTTTTATGACCCCGCAAAAAGCGCTTCTCAACTGCCCGCACTGCGGGCAGAAGTAGCTCTGGTGGGGCGTTTACGACCCCACCAGTTTCTCCTGCCCCGATTTCGGCGCACCGAAAATCGGCCCGAAACCGTCCCAAAACCGCCGAGGCGCTACGGTTACCCTTCCGCACGCCTGCGAGGCCACACAGCGGCCCACAGGGGCAAACAGGGGCTATAGCTGTGTTTGGGAAGCCTGCCCCTGTTCCTCCCGAAGCTGCCAGGCGTACTCGTGCAGGTTCATGCCGGTTTGCTGCTGGCAGTAGTCCTCCATCTTGCGTGCCAACACCTCCTGCTCAGCGGCGTTGAGGTGATAGCTCCAGTTTTCTTCTGTGCCATCTCCTTTGCAGAGATTCAGCTCCAGCGTGTCACACAGTTTCCAAATGCTCCTGCAGCGTCTCACCCTTGAGGTGCTTTTCAATGGCGTTCTTCCACCTCCGGTCCAGCCACAGGACGATTTCTTCATGCTGTGCCATGCTCATCGCCCTCTTTCTGCTTCGTTACGGACGCTTTTGCGGGCCGCTTGGGTCTGGCCGCAGGAGCAGACTTACTGTCCACATACTCCCGTACCGCTTCCAGGACTTCCGATTCATAGAGCTGCTGCAGCACTTCCTCCATGCGCCGCTGCACGGAAGACCGCTGCTTGCGGAGCACAAACTCCAGCGCATCCAATTTAGCTGCGTCAAATCCGATGGTGATATTCTTACTTTCCAATTTCAGTTCCTCCTCAGTCATACTTGATCACCGGCACCTCCAGCCAGTGGGTCCAGCCCCGGCCCTGGAGCTTTGTTTTCACCACGCCGTACCGTGTGTCCATGGCCTCTATGACCTCGCCGTTTCCAATGTAGACGCCGATGTGCCCGGACTTCCACACGGCCAGTCCCGGCGTGTCGGGCATGGTCTCAATGCTGCCTTTGCGTCCGGCGTTATAGTACATACCGTCCGCCCCCACATCGGGCATACCGTTGCTGCCGTACTGAATCCCCATAGTCACGGTGTTCAGCCAACCGTATCCTTTGATGAGCCCCACGCAGTCGGTGGTGCGTCTGTTCAGCCAGTGGGAACGGATGAAGTCGGCTTCATCCCCTACACCCTCCGGGTATTGCGAGATCTTATATTGCAGCAGCTCCGGCGTCAGTACCTGCCCAAAAGTGCCCCACACATAACCCCAGCCGGAGTTCCATGCGCTGGCGGCATAGATGGCCAGATCTGCACTGTTCTTTGTGGCAGGGTCTGTAAACATGGATGCCTCCAGTTCCATCGGCGCATTGCCTCCCGGCTCATAGGCTCCGTTGAAGGTACCGCTGCCCGCGCTGCCCATGACCATGGAATAGATCTTCACGGCATTGGAGCGTTCCTCTGCCGTGACCGCACGGCCCCGCCACACGGATAGCTGCGCATAGACTTCTTCCATAGGAAGCGGCACGGACACCTCATAGGTTTCGCCCGCCTCCTCCCGCACCCTTGTCTCCGTTTCATAGAAGCAAGCCACGAACGCCTCTGCATCCGCCTGCGACAGCGCATCCTCTCCAAAGCAGAGGGCAAAGAAAACAGCCTTGACCTGTATTGGATCAAGACTGTTTCCCTCGGCTTTTTGATTGACCTCGGCCACCGCCGCATCCAAATGGGCGAAAGAACCCCGCATCTGCGTGAGCTGTGCCCGGTATTCTGCCGGGACACTTGCGGACAGTTCCGTTCCATAAAATGCCGCCGATACGACAGCGCCGTTGTGCTCGGCTGTGCCGGAACCCGCGCAGCACAAGAACGCCACCAATAAAATCATCGGCGACAAAATCGCCGTCAGCACCCACCCGACTGTTTTGCGGCCCTTTTCGCTGATCAGCACGGCGGCCGCCAGCCGAACAAGCTGTGCGCTCAAGCAAAGTCACCTCCTCCATCACCGACCACCAGCCGAGCCAAACAGCGCCGCCTTATGCGTCGGCGCCTTCACCTCCAGATGGTATCGCTCCATGCCGCACTTATACAGGCACTCGCCACGCCTTGCCCGCTGGATGAGTTCAAACTCCGCCTCGTCCAGCTGCAGCATGTCCATGTAAAATTGCTTCCCGATGGAGCCGGGGTTGAACAGGAACTGATGGGGCGGGATGGCGAAGAGCGGTTTTGTCATCTCCCGCACACCCTCCTGGTCGAAATCTTCCAAGTTTTGAGAAGCCATCACCAGCGCCGAGTCCCGCTTGCGCACACGCTTTAGGCAGTTGCGGATGTACTCAATGGCCACCGGGTTAGACAGCCACAGGTACAGCTCATCCAGCACCGCTACGGTATTGCCGCCCGTCAGCAGCCGGTCCGACATATACGCCAGCACACTGAACAGCAGGGCATTCCGCAGGCTCTTGGCCGCCGTCAGCACACCGCCTACGCCGAACACCAGAAATCGGTCGCCGGAGATATTGGTGTGTCCGTTGAAGAACGGTGCATCCGCCCCCAGACACAGGGAGTGCAGACCCAGCAGCACCTCCTGCAGCAGCTCCTGCGTGTACAGCGCACCCGGTTTGTATTGGGCCAGCTCCTCTTGCATGAGGTCATACAGATCGGAGAGGATGGGGTAGTCCTCCGGTATAAGCTGGCGCAGGTCCGTCTCCTCCGTAATGCCCAAACGGGCATACAATTTGGACAGCATGAGCTCTATGGTGTCCAGCTGTGGGGCGGAGAAATCTTTGTAGGCCCGGAAGAAGTCCTTCAAAAAAGAGATGTGCCGCGCCAGCAGGGTGGACTTGCGAAAGGCCTCCGGGGCTGTCTCGTCGGTGTCCTCGTTCCAGCTCCGCACTTCCAGCACATTGATGCGCTTTTCTCCGGCCATCAGGTCAATGAAGCACCCACCTAAGTTTTCGCACAACTCCTCCAGCTCATGTTCGGCGTCCAGGGCAATCACCGCCTTGCCTGCCTCCAGCAGATTGCAGATCAGCAGCTTGATGAGGTAGCTCTTGCCCTGACCGCTATTGCCCAAAATGAGGATGTTGGCAGAGGTCTTGTCGCTGTCCCGACGGTCAAAGTCCACCACGATGTTGCTGCCGTACTTGTCTTTCCCAATGTAAAAGCCGTTGGGATCTGTCTTGCCGGAGTAATTGAAGGGATAGAGATTGGCCACGCTGCTGGCGGGCAGTACCCGCTCGAACTCCCGGCCCAGCACATTACTGCCCACAGGGATGACGCAGCAGAATCCCTGCTTTTGTCGCAGGAGCAGCTTGTCCACATTCAGCTTGCAGCGCACCAGCTCCGTCAGTACATCCGTCTGGAGCTGACGAAGCCGCTCCTTGCTGTCTGCCGTCATTTCCAAATACACGGCACAGTGGACCAGCGGCTCGTGCTCCCGGTGCATTTTATGCACCAGCTCCGCCACATCCCGCAGATTGCTCTCCGCCGCCACCGCCTGCCGCAGTTTGTTGGGGTCTGAGCCGTCCAGCTTGTTTTTCTTGTTGGCGTTGTCGATGATCCTGTCCTCCTCGCCGGGGGACACCTGCCGGCAGTAAATGCGCAGCGTCACGCCGCTTTTCTCACCCAGCTCCCGCAGGAGCGCCTGGGCCTCGGTGCTGGCCGGATATTCCCGCAGCGCCCACACGCAGCGGTAGGTGCTGCCGAAGATGTAATGATCCACCTCGAATTTCACCACCCCCGGTGCGATGCGGTCCAGATAAGTGCGGAGAAACGCTTCCTGCTGGGAAGGGGCCTTTTTAGAAAATGGATTCTTCATTTTTCCTCCTCACCACATATATAGTTCTATGTGCGGCTCCAGTTCCGGCTCCTGCCCGGTAAACTGTTCCGGCTCCTGAAACATCTGCGTATACCGCTGTATCTGCTCCTCCGTCAGGGAGCAGAAGCCCCCTGCATGGTCATCTCCCACCAAAAAGAAAGGCCCGCAGATGATGTCATCTCCGAACCGTCGGTTGGGCTGCATGCCGTTCAGTTTTCCCTCATCGTTACAACAGAGGACAACGCCGTCTCCCATAGAGAGAGGCTGGAACAGACCCTCTACCTCCCGCTGGATGGCTTTCAGGCCCTCCTCCATCTCCTTCGCATACGGAGCTTTTCCCGGCTCCACTTTCAGAATTCGCATTTCAAACCTCCGTTTCCGCTGTCAGCCACTGCGCCCCGTCTACAAAGGAGAATACCTCGTGGGTGGCGTCCTGCTCAAAATAAATAGCCAGCAGCTCCAGAAGCCGCTGGCCCTCCGCACGCTGAACGACAAATCCGCAGTCCCGGAACTGCTGCTCCAGGGATGCATAGTTCATGGTCCCGTCCGTCTTTCTGCGCCGCAGCACGAAGCAGAACTCACGGGAGGAGGCCATGGTGGTCTGGACGCTGTCCAGATGCTGACGATCCTGCACCAGCAGCCCACGGATGGCGGGCATATCTTCCTCCTCCAGCCGCTGCCGGTAGAACTGGCGGTTATCCTGAAAGGACTCCTTGGAGTCCAGGGCCAGCAGCTCCAGTTCCGCCATGCCTTTCAGCACACCCAGCAGCTCCCGCACCTTTGCCCGAACGCCCTGCTCCGGCAAAACATTCAGATTGCTGGGATGAACGAAGTAGAAGGCCAGCTCTCCGTCCGCTGTTACGACGCTGTCATTTTTAATATCATCGATGCCGATGAGCTGCCGGGTAGATTTTTTCCTGCTCACGCCGATTCCCTCCACACATAATATTGTTGTCCGAAAAAGAAAAACGCCGCAGCATAGCGCAGGAAGTCCAGCATGCTGATCCCTCCGTGCCGAATGCAGAGAAAGGCCAGCGCCGCTGTAATGACCAAGGGGATCATGCTGCCGGTCTGGGTCAGCGCCAGCACCGACAGCAAAAGCCCTGTCCCGATCCACGCCACATCCCGCAGCGTCCACAGCCACAGCATAGGCCGGGCCGTTAAATTTTCGGGGTATAGATACATAGTTTTCCTCCCAAAAGTGAAGCCGCAGGTGTGCGCCTGCGGCTTCTGTGTGTTTTATTCTTCGTTCCCGGTATCATTCAGCTCGCGCTCAATGAGACCCAGAATGAAATCCTTCTGCTTCAGGCCGTTCCTGGCCAGATAGTCCTTCAGCCGGCCGAAGAGTTCCTCCGGTACCTGAAAGGCGATGGTGCGATTGTTGGCGTTCATAGTTCGTGCTCCTCCTTCAAAATGTTCTCTGAGTATGTCCGTGATGTAGTCGGCCAGGGTCTGGCCCCGCTGCTCCTGCTCCGCACGAAGCCGCTGGTGCAGCGACAGCGGGATGGGTGCGCAGAGGTTTTTCTTTCCTTCCATAGCCTGCTCCTTTCCGCCTCTCCCGAGGCAAGCAAAGCATAGCCCAACTGCGGCGCATAAGCTATTGACAAGTCTAACGAGAATAGAAGCGCAAAGGCAGCATACCGGACAAGTTTAACGAACATATGCGCCCATTTGGATGGCCTGCACCAAACACCGCATCACGAAGTCCACACAGGGGATGGCCACACTGTTGCCCAAGGCCTTATACCTTGCGCTGTCGGATGCACCGGGGATGTCCGTCCACCCGTCCGGGAAGCCCTGCAATCTCTCACATTCCAATGGAGTCAGGCGGCGAATGAGATGGGCATGGACATCTGCCTTTTGGCAAACGAGATCGACGGCATCCTTACACTGGCGTGCGCTCTGTGTGCTGACCACATCATTCTCCCTGAAGTCATCCACACGCTGGCGGCTGTATACCGCATGGTGATCTGTGGCAGTCAGGGTATAGGCGATGTCCTGCTGGTATCCGATGCCGTTCCCGCCGTTCTGCGGCTGGCGGTCAATGGTATTTCCCGTAATGCAGATCACAGGTTCCTGCTCCACCAGCGGTACATTATTGCCGCCCGTCCCATAGCGGGTCGACATGGTGGGCGCTACCTCCTCCATCTGTCGGTAGCGGCTGTCAATACCGTGGTTCTCATACACCAACGGCTGATGGCCGTGCTCCTGCGCCCGCAGTGTGCCCGTCATATTCTCAGAAATTTCCATGACCTGACCGCCCTGATCGTTGATGCACAGTACGGATGGCATACAGTTCCCACTGGCACCCGCCTTCAGTGTTGGGGCAACACTTTCGTGGTATCCGAGGCTCCCGGCACTGGCTCCGGCACCTGCAGAAAAACCGGCGACAAATGTCTGCTGTTTTATTCCCGGCTGTGCATTTAGAGCACCCGCCACATCATGTAAGTCACGAACCTCATCTCTTTGGTTGGCCGCAAAGGCTATAACGCCATTCCTGCCGGTGGACATCCCACAGTTCACGCCCAAGGTCGCTGCCACATCGCCGGTCAAGTCTCCGTTGTAGCCGTCAAAGCCCTCAGTGTTTTCACTTGCCTGCGTCACGAAAGTCTGCATCTGCATATTTGAGGTGGCCATCAGCGCACCAGACACCCCTTGCAGGTCGATGCCCTCGTCCCGCTGGTTGATGTGATAGGCATCTATATCTGTGATCTGGCCGTCCGGGAGCGCAAGACCCGCCTGGATCTTCAGCGCCCGTTCCAGCTTCTTTGGCAGCGCTTTGCCCCGTTCAAACGCTCGGCGCAGTATCCCCAAACAAGCCCTCGGCGTCAAATAATACTTTGTCGGCGGTGCGCCCTGCAAAATCCGCGATAAGGAAGATTCTCTTGCGCCTCTGGGGGACACCCCAGTATTGAGCGTCCAGGCACCGCCAGCATAGGGAGAAATCAGTTCCCAGTAGGATTCGCCCAGCAGGTTGCCATGCCCAGGGGTAAGGTCCAGGGACATGAACGGTACCGCACTTAATTCGGACGATCTCTTCCAGGACGATGCGGAAGTCCCCGCCTTTCCGCTCTCCGCTGGAGAAGGCTCCCGGCACATTTTCCCATACCATAAATCGGGGCCGAATATGGATACCTGCCCGGCCTCGTGATCTGTCTGCATCTCTCATCTCCTTTACGATGCGGATCTGTTCCATGAAGAGACCGGAGCGCTCTCCGGCAAGCCCGGCTCTGGCTCCGGCCACGGACAGATCCTGACACGGGCTGCCGCCGCAGATGATATCCACCGGCGGCAGCATGGCCCCATCCAGCTTCGTAATATCTCCATAATGCAGCATCCCCGGCAGCCGCTGCTGCGTGACTCGAATGGGAAACGGCTCGATCTCGCTGACCCATAGGGGGAGCACACTGTTGTGTATAGCCGCCAGCGGAAAGCCGCCAATGCCGTCAAACAGGCTGCCCATAGTAATGCACCTCATTTGGCCGCCACCGTCCGGGCAATATTGACGGCGCTCTGAGCTGTGTAAACCGCCGAGGTAAGATTGGCCTTCGTGGTGGTGTCCAGCCCAAAGGCCCCAGCGATGCGGGGAATTTCCCCGGCAGAGAGCATGAGCCCCAAGCCCAGCAGGGCGTGATCTTTGAATACCATCAGCCCGGCCACAAGGATGGTGGCCTGCAAGAACGCCGTGAGGCACAGGCCGATGACCTGCTTGCACCACTGGATAAATCCGTCTCCATACCCCCTGGGCACGGAGAACATATACAGGCTCCCTACGGCGATCTGGATCAGCAAAATACCACCTCGCTTCAGATTGCTGAAAAACACCTTAATGACCGCATAGGCCATGAGGATAAGGCAGAAAAGAACCATAAGCCCGCTGGTCTCCCGCCCAAAGCCCCGCAGGGGATAGGTGGACTCCGTTAGGCTTTCCAGGTTTTCAAGATCTGCCAGCGCCGCCTTTGCCGCATCCCCGATGCTGGTGGACCCGAAGCCGGTGATGCCCGCCGTCAAGGTGCCCTGCAAGGAAATTGCCAGGGAATAGAGCCGCACCGGCACCTGGGTAAAAAGAGACGGCCAGAAAGCCCTTAAGGACATTCAGCGCCGTCTCTTTCACATTGCCCCGCCCAGCGGAATACTCGATGCCGCATTCAAACACAGCCACCACCAGTCCCGTGGCAAACAGGGCCCAGCCCAAATAGGAGAAAAACAGCACCACGCTCTGCACCCAGTTCATCTCGAAGAGCTCAGCGCCCATGCTGCCCATCTCCGAAAAGAAATTTCCGAGAAAACCCACCACCTGTCCATAAAACCAGTCCACGATCTGGCCCAGTATTTTGTCCGCTACAAAGTCCCAGATAAACAATTCATCACCTCCTGAACATGCAAAAACCGTCCCGCCAACCAACAGCGCAATTTCCCACTCATACCCCGATAATACTCCAAATATACAGCGGCGCCGTCAGCGTAAAGACCAGGCATGCAAACAGAATGGCCGGAGCCGTCCATTCAAATTGCCCTGTTTTCCGATAGTCAAAATACGCCGTCCCCAGCTTCACGAAGAAGAAAATAGCCAGAATCATGTCAATAGCGGGAAAAACCACCTTGTTGACCACCGACTTGATTTGCCCGGACGCCGCCGTCCAGGTGCTCTCCACTGCGCCCGCTACATCGCCGCTGCCTGCGGCAAAGGCCGCCACAGACAGCAGGCAGCACAGCAGCGCCGTGATACTCAGCATGAGCATGATACGCTTTGCAGTTCTCATTTTGCGTCCTCCCTTACATTGTCATTTCATGTATCCCGTGCTGCAGCTCGGCCAATTTCTCCGCTGCCCACTCAGGGATGCACTCGTCACGGATAATGCCTGCGAACTCGGATCGGTTCCATCTCGTGGTCTCGCCGTCTCCCAAACAGGTGCAGAGTACCGAGCGGCCACGGGCGTGGGGCTGACAGCCAAAGCCGCTCAGGGCCAGCCATAGCTGATTCTCTGGCTGCCAGTAGGATTCCCGCAGCGTATCCGGCGACAGGATCAGCACCCTGCCGGTAAAATCCTGCTCCCCGGAGTTGGGTTCACAGTGTTCTGCGCCATACAGGTGCAGCTTTGCCAGCTCTGCCCGGTATTCGCTGACGAATCCGTCCAGCACGGCGGGGTGGCTGCTTATGAGGAAGGTATGCCGGTGTCCTCCATCTTTGGGGACGAAGATGGTCCGGCTCCACTTCTTATTGGTCTCATGGTAGCGGCCGTCATAGGACTGTTCCTGCAAGGTGTTGGCCAGTACAAAACCTACCCGTTTATAGCCGTACTGGTCAATAACGCTTTTGGCGCAGTCGGCTCTGAGATGCATTCCGTCAAAGTCCCTGCGGATGGCCAGCTCTATGGCCCCGGCGCAGGCACAGTTGGTGCGGAAGTTAGCCCGCCACAGCTCCAACTCGCCCCGCTCCCGAGCCTCTTTGGCCGTGTAGGGGTACATTGCCTCACTCGGCAGCATAGACAATGTCTCCTTCCTCCAAAAGCTGTGCCAGTGCGGACGGACAGCACCCACTCAGCATAAGCAGGGGCCGGATGCTGTCCGGTACCTGCGGCACATCCTCCATGTCTTTTTCGCAGTCGGCTGCACAGGGCATCCTGCACGCCGCCTGCAGCACACCCAGCAGTTCTACGGAGGCCCGAGACAAGCCCTCCAGTGCGTGCAGCAGCTGCAGTGCTGTCATTTCCTGCGGCATGAGCAGGATGTGGTCCTGCCCCAGCCACGCAGACAGGGAGATGCCTGACAAGCCCAGTTCCTCCAGCGCACCGTTGGGGATGAGCAGGCCGTTCTTTTCAAATTTCATTTCGCTGTTCATAGTAAAATTTCCTCCTAAATCTTTCGTGGTTTCTCCGGAATGTGGATCAGTTTGCAGGTTTTGTCCCCGCTGCCATATTCACTGAAAAAGGACATCTGCGGTGCAAAGGTGCGGGGGTCGTAGTTGGTCATGATGTACTCCCGGTAAATGGAGTTTTCCTTTTTGGACTGGCTGTTGGGCCGCTCCACTTCATGGATGAAAAAATCCTCGTATAGCTCCCGGATATAGTCGCAGCTATTGTAGGACACCACGGCAAACCCCTTGTGCTTTGCCAGCGCATCGTGGAGCCGCTGGTGGTCGCTGCGGGGAAACTCCACCGTATAGCATTCCGCCTCATAGTAGGGTGGGTCACAGTAGACCACGGTCTGCGGGTCGTTGCGGGCAGTGATAATGCTCTCGAAATCCTTATTTTCCAGTACCGCATCCTTCAGCCGATGGGAGCACTCCCACAGATCCCGGAAAAACCGCCGTATATCGCAGGAGCCTACGCCATAGCTGTCTCCGCTGCCATTGTAGCTGTAGCGCTGCAGCTTATAAAACGCCGCGGCACGGCGCACATTGCCTAAACTGCCACGCTCCAAAAGCAGCTGCCGCACGACCTCCGCCTGGGGTGGTTCAAAAAACACCTCCGTCAGATCCAACTGCCGTTCCATGTACTCCATGGTGAAGTCCTCGCCCCGAAGCTGACGCTGCAACACATCGAATTCGTCATGGGCGTTGATGGGGAGAAAGCCCAACTCCCTGACCAGCTCCAGCGGACGCTCCTTGGCGCAGAAGAGCAGGTTATATAAATCGTGGTTCAGGTCGTTGTAGATCTGCAGACACCCGCTGGGGACGGAAGTATTCATGGTGATAATGCCGCTGCCGCCAAACACATCCACCAGTGTCTTGTAGTGGGTAGGCAGCAGCATTTGGATGGCCCACATGAGCTGGGCCTTGCCGCCTACCCACGGCATGAGCTTCGTCATCTGCCTACTCACCGAATTTCTCCAGCGCCCGCTCCAGTCCGGAGATGGCGGCGTCTAACCCGCTGCGCATTTTCTCAAGGTTTCGGATGGTGGCATAGACCTCTGCCGCCGTCTCCGCATAGTAATATCCCCGCCGATCCGCCGCAATGGGCACAGCCTCCTGCCGCAGTCGGTTGATCTTTCGCCTAAGCTCGTTTCCGCTGATGCCCAGCGCCCGCTCCAATTCTCGACTGCTGACTACATTCTTATGTCCCTTACATCCATTCTCCAGATACCGGGAGATGGTCTCCTTCGTCATTCTTGCACTCCTTTCCTGTAGCCGCTCACCGAAAAGAGCGCAAAAAGCGGGACCGCTGTCCCTTTACGGTAAGCGGCCCCATTGGTCTTAATATTTATTGCATCATCTCTGCCTTTTGCAGTGACATATTTTTACCCAAGTTCCATGCCTCCTCTCTGCTGCACGATGTCCATGCAGTGATCCGGGTCTGCGCCGGGGACATCCCAGCCGCACATGCTGCCAATCTTCATAGCTTCCTCCTGAGCGGGTGTCACACCCAGCTTCCGGTTTTGCTCATCCGCAATGCGGCGGTTTTCCTGTGCATCCGGCGTAGACCAGTCGCTGGGATAGTATCCGCTCTCCCCACGCTTCACGCAGATGAGCTGGCCCGTACCCGGCAGCAGGGTAAAGCACAGCTGAGGCAGCTTGTCCCGGTAAGGCTCAAACCGCTCCTGTTCCGTCCGGATGCTCCAGTCCTCATCCTGCCACAGGTGGACATACAGCTCTCTACCTCCGTCCAGTGCGATCTCCTGCTGCTCAAAGCCTTCGCCCCAGCCATCCGAGGCTTGGCCGGAGATGTACTTCTTCAGCGTGGCCAGCTCTTCAGCCGACAATTCGCCGCTGATCTGGCACTCCGCCACGCCCCACAGCCTGCCGTGCCGCTGCTCCACATCGAAGACAACGGAATGTACCTTGTCGTTGACGCTGTCCGGTTTTCTGTACCAGTACATGATGCCTCTGACCTGTTCCTCCTGCATGCGGTTTTTGAATAAGGCGCTGCGAATCTTGTCCTCATGCGATGCCAATTCGCCGCCGGTGAGCCGTTCCGCCTCCTCCGGCATATCGCCCCACTCATCCGGCTCGTAGAGTTCGGCAGTCAGCGGCATATACAACTTCAGCACGCTGCGTTCGGGCGGCAGGACAGTGAAGCTGTCCTCGCCGGGGATAAGGGCCAGAGTCCGCCCGTTGTCCCATTTCATCTGAAATTGCCCGGCGTCATCTACGCACACAAGCGTGCCCTCTGTGCCGGGTGCTACCGGCGCATAGGGGTCCTCCATGGAAACCAGCCGAATGCGGGTGCCGGGCGGGTATTTTTCCTGCAGGAATTTCACCATTTTTTCGGATGTAAATATTTTTAGATCCCTCCTATTTTCTGTGTGTATTCAGATAGCGTATATGGATCATCCTCACTGAAGAAATCCAGCAAAATATCATCTGCCGCCTTGCAGACGGTAGGGTCGTCCGTCAGGACTTCGTAGCGAAACCCGGTGGTATCCCGATAGGGCAGTTCCTCCCGGATGCAGTCCAGAAACGACTCTGCATCGTAATAGAGGATGTCATCGTCTCCGACAAATGTGGCCTTGCCAATAGGCTCCATAATGCATCACTTCCTTCTTTCGCAATACACCACCAGCCGCTGCCGTCCGCCGCTGGCGTAGGGATGGCAGGTGATGAGCGTCAGCAGGTCACGCCCCGGCTGGATTTTGATTTTGTCCACCTGGTCCGGCTGGATGATCTTCATATCAACCACGGCATAGGTGAGTGTTTCCCATAGATTCGTAATCGTTACCATATCACCCGCCTGCAAGCGGTCTATGTGCCGAAAATAATCCGCGCCATACCATCCTCTATGCCCGGCAATAACGCAGTTGGTACTCATGCCGCCAATAGGCGCCGAAGTGTTCCCCAGCACCGCCGCCCCTGCGGCAAGGTGCGAATCCGACGCGCCCAAGTAGACCGGCATGACCAGCTCCAGCGTGGGTATCTCCAATACACCTATGATCTCGTCCTCCACGCCGCAGTCTCTCAGCAATACAGCAGGCTCCGCACAAGCTGCAGCGTCGGCCAGTCCCGCCTGCCGCTCCGTATAAATGCGCTGGTTATATCCCTGCAAGTCTGCCAGCAACTCGGGGTATGACTGTCTCGCCTCCTCCAAAAAGCCCTGTGCCGCCGCGCTCATGTCCGCTTGCAGCCTATGCCCGGAAACCACCGGCCACAGCAGAATACAAAGCCCCGCCACGGCCAGCGCCACCGCCAACAAAGCAGCTTTTTTACCCACGGCGTTGCCTCCTCACAAAGACGCAACCTCCGCCAGCCGCAGCCAACACACCAAGGCCGATGCCCAAGCCCGTGAGATAGCGCTGCGTCCACGAAGACGCAGCCTTCGGAGTTTTTCCATTTTCTACCACCAGCTCCGGCACATACGGCACCCGATGTCCCCGCGCCAGCAGCCGGTGGGTGTTCACCCCAAAGGGCGTACAGGTCACCAGCGTCACCAGATCTTGCCCGTCCTCGATTTGCAGCAGCGATGTGTCCGAAGGCAACACCGTGGCGATCTGGTCCACCTCGTAGGCCAGCACCTCACCCAGCACATGGATATAGAAAACATCGCCTTTCACCAACTGGTCAATGTCCGAAAACAGCTTCGCCGAAGCCATCCCGCTGTGAGCCGACAGCACCGCATGGGTACCTGCCCCGCCCACAGGCAGGGAAGTCCCCACCACATGCCCCACGGCCCGTTCCAGCGTCTCCGCTCCCGTGCCGTGCCGCACCGGGAGATACACGCCGATTTTTGGGATGTCGATAGTACACATGGCCCCGCCCACGGTGAGCTGCCCCGCATAGAGCATGGGAGGAGCAGAAGCCCCTCCCGTACTGACCGCCGCCTCGCCCCGCAACAAGGCATTATACGCCTCCGCCGCCCGACGCTGTTCGGCCAGCTCCGCGTTGTCGGCGTCTTTGATGGCATTGGTATAGACTGTTTCCACATCCGAATGGTATTTAGTGCTGGCAATTATGCTAATCCAAGGATAAATCAACAGCGCCCCTGCTAAAGCAAACAGCACAAATGGAATCAATACAAATTGTTTATATTGCAATATAACCTCCATTTTTCAAAAGAAATGTTGTGTATACTCACAATTTGTGGTATTATATCAGAAGCCAGGGGGTGTAATTTTGATCAGCAAGATAACGCTATCAAATATTGCCACATATACGATGGCAACTGCAGAGCCCAAGAAGATTAACTTTATTTATGGCGGAAATGGCACAGGAAAAACCACGCTTTCCCGTTTTCTCGCTGGTGAAGATGCAAATTCCGGTTCGATTATCGAGTGGACATCGACTGTCCATGAAAAAATCATTGTTTATAACCGTGATTTTATTGAAAGAAATTTCAGCGCAGATAAAACACTTCCCGGTATATTTACGCTTGGGTCCAAATCGATTGATATTCAAAATGAAATTGAAAATCTGAAAGAACAATCGCAGCAACAAAAAGAAATAAGGGAGAAAACAGCCAAATCTCTTGAAGGACTACTTCGTACTATAAATGATCTTTCTGAAGAAACACGAAATAAATGCTGGGAAATCCAAAGCAAGTATGGGACAGCTTTCTCCAGTGCGTTAGTCGGATACCGTAGTAGCCGGGATAAGTTTTTTCAGGAATGTTTAGCACTTTATCCCACTCGGGAAAAGGATGAAACCAAAATTCCAACCTACGAGCGGCTAAAAGAAATCTATCATTCCGCATACGCTAAGAATATATCACCAGTTAAGGAGTATTCTGAAATTGATATTATGCGAGTTACAGCCTTAGATTCTCAGCCGCTACTTTCCAAAATTATTACTGGGACATCAAATACCCCCATCGGAACATTTATTCAATTTTTAAATGCCAGTGATTGGGTCAAGCAAGGTATTGAACTTGCTGAAAAATCTAATGGCAGATGTCCATTTTGCCAACAAGAACTTCCGTCAAGCCTTGCAGAACAAATAGCAGCATTTTTTGATGAAGAATATAAAAAAGACTGTACTGCTATCAAGGAATATCAATGTACCTATTCCGAGTTCGTGGCTGAAGTTGAATTGCATCTAAAATCCATTTTGGACAGCAATCTATCATTTCTCCAGTATCATGATTTTGAGCAACTATCTCTGCGTTTTCATGCGGTATCTGCACAAAATCTCAATCTCATTCAATCCAAAATTGAAAATCCATCAAAGCCTATAAAATGTGATTCATTGTGTGAGCTGGTCCAAGAAATAAATAAAAGAATTAGAGATTTCAATGTAAGAATCAAAGAAAATAATGCTATTATTTCTAACCAAGAGAAAGCTCGGGCCCATTGTCAATATTTAGTTTGGCAGTTTTTTCTCCTTCAATTGGAAGATGTATTGAGTGATTACAACAAACAGGCCACTGGATTACACAAAGGCGCAACAAGTATTAAGACAAAAGTAGATGCCGTCACCAATAGAATCAAAATTCTTGAAGGTCAAATTCACAAAAAAGAAGCGCAACTGACAAGCATCTTACCTACCGTATCGGCTATCAATAAAATTCTATACAATTTTGGATTTGTTGGATTTTCTCTTGCAGAAAATCAGGATAAGCCTGGGACCTATTTAATTCTCAGACCGGATGGGACCGATGCCAGCAGAACATTAAGCGAGGGTGAGCATAATTTCATTTCCTTTTTGTATTTTTATCATTTGTGCTTTGGCAGTCAAACGAATACCGGATTGGCAGATGATAAGGTTGTCGTCATTGATGATCCAATCTCAAGTTTGGACAGCAATGTTTTGTTTGTGGTTTCGACATTAGTAAAGAATGTCATTCAGAATTGTCTGAAAAAGAACGCTGGCATTTCGCAAGTCTTCATTCTTACCCATAACATCTATTTTCACAAAGAAATAACTTTTTTGGGCAGTCGTGAGTCATATTCGCCAAAAGAGGTTGCATACTATATTATCCGAAAAAGGGATGAGGAAAGTTCTCTCCAGTTCTATTCAAGCAATCCAATAAAAACCTCTTATCAGACACTTTGGGAGGAGCTCAAAGAGCCAAATATTTCCTCATCGAAAAGTGCATTCAATACTATGCGTAGAATTTTGGAACACTATTTTCAAATTATCGGTGGAATAAAGTATGAAGAATGCATTAACAGTTTTGACGGAGAGGACAAATTAGTATGCAAGGCGCTTATAGCATTTATAAATGATGGTTCACACTCAATATTTGACGACCTTATCGTTTCGTTCGATGACACTATGCTTGACAGCTATCTCAGGGTATTTCGACTAATATTTCTGAATCTGCACCATATTGACCACTATAATATGATGATGGGTATCCCAAATTCGGGTTGAGCATACGGACCGAACGCCAAATTAAATTCTATGCAGTTCGTTTTTCCTACTGACTTACCTTTTGACGGGGCAGGAGCAAATTACTCCTGCCCCGATTATTTCACACCTTACTTTTCTTCTCTCTCCCGGGATTTCACCACAATAAACGCCGCCACGCCCAGCAGCATGCAGCCGCCCACGGTGAACATCCAGGTGCCGTAACCGCCTGTCTTAGGCAGATCGAAGCCTGGGTTGTTGATAACCGTCAGCGGCACGATGGCATTGCCGTCCTCCATGTCCACCGCGTCGCCGTTGACGCTGCCGCTGGCCGTCAGGAGCTTCACGCCGCAGGCCTCGCAGGCGCTCTCGCCCTCCGCAGCGGTAATGATAATTTCGATGCCATCCTTCAGCAGCACATACCCCTTGTCTGTGTCTGTCTCCGTCAGCGTGTAAGTGTCATCCTCCAGACCCATGACCCGGATGTGCCCCTCCCCGTTGGGCGCAAATACCGTGGTCTTGCTCTCCTTCACCTCATGGCCGGTGACATAGTACACACCGCCCACCAGCTCCGCCGTCACAAAATAGCCGTCCGTGTCGTTGTGCAGCAGGAAATGAACATTGGCCAGGTCACCCTTGCCGTCCGAAAACTGCTTCAGCACATCCACGCCGTAGGTGTACACATGGCAGCAGTCCTGGAGCGTATCATAATAGCTGGTGTTGGTGCGCTTCCAGGTCAGCACCACCTCGTTGGGGTTGTCGGTATCACCCAGCTGTGCGTCAGCGGTAAGGGTGGCCGCATAGGTGATCCGCATGGTGCAGTCACTGTATCCACGCTTCACGCTGCCCGTGTAGACGCTCTCAGATTCGTTAATCTCCGCCAGCCCGGTCTCTGTCATACCAATGGTCATGGTGTTCTGTGCGTCATCATAGCTGACGACAAACTTGCCGGAATCCTCGTCCCATGCCGTAATCTGATCTGTGCATCCGGCATCCCGGAAGAACTCAATGACCACATCGCTTCTGTTGTAGCGGATGCCCTCGCTCAGTGTGTCCACAAAGGTATAAGTAGTCAAACTGGTAGCCTTAGAGGTAATGGTAGGTAGCTTAGAGATGATCTGATAGTCCACCACATCGCCCACGGAAGCGGTGGCGGTGTGTGCATAGCCATCCGCAATATTCGCCGTGCCGCCGTTCTTGCCGGTGCTGTTTTTATCCTCCCGAACGGCCTTTTCGAGGTCCGGGCTGCCGGTTTGGTTCTTGGGGTACACGGTCACATCATAGTTCCAGTCTTTTCCGTCGATAGTGGTCATGGGCAGGGAAACAAAAAACGGGTTGCAGGTGCTGGTGACATTCTCCGGCACACGGGTCTCCACCACCAGATACAGCCCCTGCTCCAGTCCACCGACCTTGCTGTGTCCGTTTTCATCCGTCTCGGGCATGGCCTTGCCGCCGTTCCGGACGGCAATCTCCAGCGCATTTTTGACGGTGGTAGCATTGTCGGCCAAAGCGTCCGCCAGGGCTTTGTTCAGCTTGTCGGATGTAAAGTAGAACACGCCGTTCCCGCTTTTGTAAGCGTCCGCCTTAGTCAGTCCAATGGCCTGGAACACTGCGTCATCCGCAAATCCGTACAGCACACCCACCTTGTACTGACCGCTCACCCGCTGACTGTAAGCGGAGATGGACGCCACCCGCAGATAGCTAAACTCCACGCCCTGGATGGCGTACTGCGCCAGCTTGTCGGTAGCGGCATCGTCCTGCACACCTGTGCTGACATAGGACGCCGCATCCCACGCTCCGTCTGCGCTGGCTGCCGTGATGTCGTACTTGTAAAGGGAAAGGGACGCCTTTCGCCCGGAGTCAATGGTCGGCGCCGCGAACGCCGTGGTGACCAGCCCCAAGGCCATGATCATGGCCAGGAGCAGCGCCCAAAGTCGTTTTGTTTTCTTCATGGTTCAGTTCTCCTTTTTCATCGTGGATTTTTTGCAAAAATAAACACCCATGCCGAGCATGAGTGCCGCAAACAGAATATATATTGTGAAGCTTGCCCCGCCCGTAAAGGGCAGCGCAAAGCCCGCATTGTTGCAGGCGGTAATGGTGATGTCGTGTTCGCCTGCGTCCAGCGTCCCCAAAAACAAAGGCTCCGTCAGCAGCGTCATTCCCTCCGCCGCCTGCACCTCCGTCACCCGGTAGTAGGTGTCGCCGTCTGCTGTCAAATCTTCCCAGCAAACCGTCCCGCCCGCACCCGTTTCCACCGTGCTCACATCCTGCCAGTTCACCTGGTCCGCAGAGGATTCCAGCAGAAACCGAATCCCCTGCAAAGGCGCACCCTCGGCGTCCACTTTCTTTACCGTGATCCTGCCGGGGATGGCAGCGGTCTTAATTTTCAAATAAGCCGTCACTGGGTCCCGAACGCTGGCCGAATAGGTGACCACATTCTGAATACCGGTAGCCGATCCCCACACGCCGTCGCCCCAGACTACCACGCCCGCATGGGTAGTGCCATTTTTGCTGCCCACTACGGTGACCGCCTCCGGGATAGGCTTCTCCGTGGAAACCGTCAGCACATTCCCGCTCTTGCTGAAAGTCAAGTCCGCGTCCTCACAGCTGAAGCTGTACCTTTCCAGCATCCCATTTGCATCCGTGACGCTGCCGGTAAATTTGCTCCCATCCCAACTCAGCTCCAGCGTCCCCGCATTGGAAGGCAAAGACCCGCAAAAGCTGGGACGCTTACTGTGGGTCTGCACCGAGGTCACGATGGAGTTATAGTAGCTGAGAATTTTGCTCCGCAGGGGATGGGTGCTATCCACCCGTTCCAAGGCTTCGTTATAACCCATAGGCTTCACATCAATATGGCGGAAGCTGCTGTCCCGTTCGCCCACCACCACCTCCCAAATGAGAATCTGCGTGGCGTAGGCCCAGGCCATTTTCTCCGCCGTAGCCTCCACATCTGCCCACCAGCCGCCGCCAATGGTGCCGTGGTAGCCGTAGCTCATAACCCGCCCGATCAGCCTCTGCACCTCGCGGGGCGTAAGGGGATGCCCGGCAGGCAGGGTCATGCGGTCCCACCATGTGTCATCGTGGTCCGTAAGAGAATCATAGTTTTTTTGCGGCACACCCGGCTCAATGCAGTAGGCCACCTCCCCCTGCCAGGAATCCAGGCGCCGAAACTGCGTGTAGTTGCCAGCTGCCACATGATACCCAAACCGCAGGTTTAACGCCCCATGCCCCCACTTGCCGCTGGATTTTAGCGTGTCGTCTGACAGCGGAAAATTCCAAATATACACCTGCTTAGATGCCGCAAAAGCTGTGGTAGGCAGCAGGCATAAACACAGCACCAGCACCAGCAAAAACGCCGTCCCGCACTTGATAATTTGTTTCAAAACAAACCTCCCATTCTCAAATTTGAATATAAGAAAAAGGCCCTCCACGAGAGCCTTTCTCCTATATATTTTGCGTCACCCGCGGCCGATGAACAGTTCGTACTGCCCATCTCCCACCTGTTCCGCCCATATCCACACAGCGGTGCAGCCTTCCTCGTTCTTATAATATGTCAGATCATCCCGGATATAGGCGGCCAGAACATCCTCCGTCTTGCTGCTGCATCGGATGGGCGTGTCCCAGCTATCCGTTGCATTTTCATCCAGCCGCAGACCAATGCCCACGGCGTAGTCCTTGGCATAGCCCAGCCAGTAGCCCATGTCAAAAACTTTCTCCTCCGGCTGCGGCGCAGGTGTTTCCGCCGCATCCGTCCCACTCCCCGCAGGTACGGATGGACTATTCCCCGCAGGCTTGGCCGAACTGTTCTCCGCGGAATCGGATGTCCCGCTTCCCGTGGAGCCAGCCTTAGACGGCGCACTCGCTCCATTTTCCTGCGCAGGAGTTTTCCCCACCGCAGGCTTTTCATCTCCAGCAGAGGAATTCTTTTCAGTCACCTGTCCAGAAGCTGCGTCGGAAGCGCCGGACTTTTCGTCCTGCCCCGGCGTCGCTTCCTCCAAAGCATATTCGTTCCCATTTTGCGTTGTCGTGGTCTCGGAAGCATCGGTAGCAGATGTTTGCGGCAGATTGTCCGTATTCGTAGGTGTCCCAGACCCGCCGCAGCCTGTGAGGAGCAGCGCACTCAGCACCCACGCCACGATTTGCAGTTTTTTCATTCTGTACCTCCATTTTTTATTTTCCGTTCTGTGTCGGTACACAACACAACTACCACAGGACCGCCCACAAGTCAATGGGAATCTGCGCCGCTCCCGAAGAAAAGGGAGGCCCCCTGATGTGAATTTCACTCTCACTCATACCATGTCTCTCATCTGCAAGGTGTGCGCTGCAAAAGGCGGCTCCAACCGCCGCAGCAGGCCAAACTCCGTCGCAACCACGCCGTCCGCTTCCATGCATTCCTTGCCGTACTTCTCAAACTCCATGTAGCCGTCCAGCATTTCCACCGCTGCGTCATCCAGCCCCAGCGTTTCCTGTAAGCGCTGCTGGCCGTAGCCGTAGGTGCCCTCGACGATGCGTTCGTAGTTCTCCAAGTTTTGCAGCAGCTCGTAGGCCCTGCCCAGAGTGTCGGGCCGCTCGGCATCCAGCACAGCGGCATAGGTCAGCAGAGCGCCGTCTTTCTGCCAAATGTCCTCCATCGCCTCGGCAAACTTGTTGTACTCCTCCACAGAGGGACAGTCCGTGTCGCAGATCAGTTCACCGATGTACGGCACCTTGAAGCGTACATCTCGAATCACGGCTTCCGCAAAATCTCCCACGCCCAAATATGACTTTGCGGCAGAGAGGTATTCCTCGTCGGCGGGAAGGACAAGCGAATAGCCCGCCTTGTTTTTGGCATACAGCGTCATGCGGAGCATTTCGTCCCGGTTCTCACCCTGCCAAGGCTCCGGTGCTGGTTGCTCGCCCTGCCCGCATTCCATAACTTCCTTCAAGGCGATACCCCCTTTGTAGGCTATATACCCGCGATCCGTGAACATCCCGTCCTCCTCATTCATGCGTTGCAGGGCGTAGCCTTCGTAGTCGTAGAACGCCTCCAAATTCTCATCGTACTCGAAGCGCTCAGATTCCTGAATCATGTACTTGCCGTACTCCGTAGGCGTATGAACGCCGGGGACGAAGTCAAACAAGTCGAGGCTTTCCGCGAGCATTTTGATCTCCTCTGCGCTCTGCGGCTTTGCCATGGCCACCGCCGCACCCAGCTTTATGATGTCGTCATTGGAAAGTGACCTCGCTGCCTTTGCCAGTGTATTGAGGTCTGCAAGGCTTTCCTGTTCCATATCCAGCAGCATATCCACTTCATCCGGCAGCTGCGTATCCTCCAAGTGAAGCCGAGCATCCGCAAGATTCATAATGCCCGCACGCTGGAGGGCACGGTCCACCTCCTCCTGCGCCATAGGAAGGTACAACCATGTGATATGCTCCGTATCCTCCGGCTCGGACTTGGCGGTCACCGCAATCGTGATGGCATTCGGCTCATAGTAATAGCAGGGAAAGAACTGCCCGTCGTAGACCTGCTCCAATTTCATGCCGTTATCATACACGACCCCATAGGGCGTGACCGTGCCGCTGCCTCCCGCTATGAGCGACCGGGCCACGGCTTCGCCGTCCAGCGCTTTCAGTTCATCCGTTTTGGCGCTGCCACCGTGCAGATTCATGTAGTGGTTCCGGCCAACAGCGGATAGGTCGGAAAAATCTGTGATGACCGTGGCCTGTTGGCAGCAAAAGGTCAGGTTGATCAGATCCTTCAGCTCGAAAAGCTCCAGCTTGTGGGCCATCGCCTGAAATTGCGCGGCTTCGCCGGTATCGAAACTATCCAGCCGCTTGGCGAGATAGTTCAGCTCCTCCACATTGACCGTAAGCATCTCCGTGCGCTTGAGCACAGAGTAAAAGCTGTTGATCTCCTGCACCTGGCAATCGGCTTTGACCGCATCGCCAATCTCCAGAGCCTCCAGCAGCTCCATGCAGTGTGCGTACTGGTCATGGGGGATGGGGAATGGGATGGTTGCTACGCCATATTCTGGGTGATACGGATTGCCAAGCACCGCTTGAATCATCATGTTATATCAGCTCCTTTTTCCAAATTCAAAACCACATCTCCGTACTTGGCCATCAGCAGTGCGCCGGTAATCAGGTGGAACGCCACATCTGTGACCAATTCTGGAGACGCAAGGTCCGCAAGAGTAATATTGCAACAGCCAACCGCAATGGCCTTCGCCGCCTGGTATACGCTGTATAGCTCCGGGTCGATCCCTCCAAGGCGGACGCTTTGGAAGTCAAAGCCGTCATTCCCGCATTTCCAGACCATCCTGCGCCAAAGGCTCTCGTATGCCGTGAGAAGGAAGAGGGCAGCTTTGTTCCGGTCGGACAAGCGCCAGCAGCGCTCTCGCCAGTGTGTCCATCTTCGCCGGTGGGCATCTGACAGGAAGAATTGAGGTTTCCGTTCTCTGAATTGCTGATGCATCCGTTTTCGGAGCTGTGGCCCCATAGAGAGTGCGAAGCAGTCCCGCAGAAACTCATTCAGCTCCAGTACACCTGCTTCGATCCGTTCCTCCAGACAGGTGCATTCATACAGGCGGCACGAATGCTTGCGATCATAGTTCTGGCAGTATTTGCACGCCACATCTTTGGGCGTGTAATGGAATGGGCTGCGGTATATCCCACCGCCTCGGGGCTTTTGTCCAGGCTGAGACATCATCAACTGCTCCATCGCCTGCAGCGGCGTGTCTCGCATGAAATAGCGCGGCATAAGTGAACTCCTCTCTGAAACAAAAAATGGCCGGAATCTTATTGCTAAGACTCCGGCCCACAAAATATTAACGCTACAACCAGCGCCCTTTTTGAAATGAAAAAGGGCGCCGCTTTCTCAGTCCGTCAGGACCAACAAAACGACGCCCAATTCTTTGTGAGTTTTTTTGCGAAAAAAACCGCTGCCAGTGGGAAAAATCGCCATTCAAAAAGGGCGCTGGCTGAATGCATCTGCCTGAAAAGGGAAAACGCCCAGTTCGAATCGGGGCAGACGCTCTGAAACAGCGATTTGCATCTATGGTTTGAAAGAAGAAATCCGGGCCCGAAAAAGCCCGGAAACGGTTGATGCGCCTGGCTTTTCGCCAGACGCATCTATACCGTTTAGTTAATATGGCGCAGTGGGAGGGATTTGAATTATGGACGGGGTGTAAAATGGTGTAAGTCCTGCCACTCAAAACCGCCTGATTGCAACGGCTTTCGGGCTTTTCTGTAATATACTGTTAGCCATTATAAAAGCTGTTTGGGGTAAATGTAGGGGTATAGAACCGCATAAATCTGCGCCCAATGTCCATAGCTTCACCGCACAATTTTGCGCGCTGACTGCACAGATCTGTGCAGTCTCACCGGCGAAAACTCGATGTTGAAAATCTGGCCCGGAGCATCCGCCAATCTAATTTTGGATGGGCGGACGGTAGGTTGTGGAAAATAACCGACTGTCCAAATCTGGACAGTCCATCAAAGGCCGCGATTCACGACGTACTACCGCTGCGGTATGTCATGGTGATTCACCGTGGGCCACCGTGGAATCCGGAGAGTCACCGTGACAACTTGCCGCGACTCGCCGCAACTTGCGGCAGATTGCGGCAAAACCCGGACAGCGCCCAGGGGAGGAACTGCGGGCGAACTGCGAGACGCATAGAAAATTACACACAGAAAGCCCCGCACAGCCGAAGCCATGCGGGGTGGTCATTATTTGGACTTCTTCGCCACATCGGCCAGGATGGCCAGCGGGAACCAGACAAACAAAAGCAGGATAAACAGCATTGCGGTACCTCCTCAAAATTACTTTATCAGGTTGCAGCCGCCGTGTCAACACCCAACTGTATAGCGAAGGCTTCAGCGGCGGTATGTACTTTCGCCGTCAGACACGGCCAGTACATTCGCTCTTGATAATTCCATGTTTTTCTAACTCCTTCCACAATCGTCTTTGTTCTTCCTGTGTGAGTGTCTGGACGGCGGCTATGAACATTTCCCGCTTGCTGCACTCATCCATTTGCTCTATCATAACACAAGTATCTGCCATTGCAAAATTTACCCCCTTAAATTTCCTTCTCCGCGTCCTTTGGCTGGCATTTGCCTGCTGCGTCTCCATACAAGTTCGCTTTCAGCATATCTATGACGCAGCGGAGTTCTGCGGCTGTCAATTTGCTGCCCAGTTCTATCACCTCGCGGGGAATCGTGTCAAAAGTTTTATCAGTCATTTCAAAAATTCCTCCTTGCTGTAGGGAGGGGGCGAGTGATATAATGACCACACGCACCCCTCCGGGGTTTGTTAAGGGCTTCTTGCATCTCAGTCTTGGCGGGCTGATGCAAGGGGCCTTTCTCATGCCACACAGAAGCGGCGGACGGTGGTTTCCTTGGTGAAACGGGCGGCCACGTCGGGAAGAGCCTTGCGCAGGGCGCTGGCATCCAGTCTGGTGCTGGTGACAGGCTTCCAGGTGATGCGATACTCCCCGGCAACAATGGCCTCAGAATCGCCCATAGCCGCCTTTATGGCGTCCTTGATCGCTTCCGCCTCTGTTTGGGCTTCCTCGATCAGTGCTTGCAGCTGCCGCAGCTCCCGGGCCTTGGCTTCCAATTCATTGATACACATTCTCTGTTCCTCCGTTGTTCGATTTCGGAGACGGTGAGTCGGGCGGCGTCTGGAATGTATTGAAGTCTTGTGCAACGGACTGTTTCACCAGTATGTCTGCCGCCCGCTTTGGGCTTGTTTGGGGCCGCTCCCCCGTTCCATGGCCTTAGTATACATCATTGCGCAATGATATTCAATTGGCAAATACGACAATATTGCGCAATGATATTTGTGCAGTATTATCATTGCGTAATATTGGCGGCGGATGGTACAATGGGAATAGTGGAAAAGAAGGCCTTTGCAAGTTGATCTACAGGTGGAGGTGAAAGAGCGTGACAGCATCGAAGGCACAGCAAAAAGCACAGAATAAGTGGATATCGAAAGCTTATGACCGAATAAATCTGACCGTCGTTAAAGGGCGCAGGGAAATGATTAAGGCCCACGCAGAGGCTCACGGTGAAAGCGTGAACAGTTTCATCAATCGGGCCATAGATGAAACCATGGAGCGCGACAGGAAAGCGAACACAGAAACTGCTCCAGAATAGCGTGGGAATAGCCCGCAGTGCTCTTGATGGTTTATTCCGTCCCTCACACATTGGGCGGAGAAAACGTGTACCAGGGCGGCATAAAACGTGGAATGAGTCGGAACTGGATCGGCTCAAAAAAGAAAGCCCTGGATTACCCCTGGGCTTGACACAATTTGCGCCGCAAGAAGGGGGGCGGGGGATATTGCATTCCTGGCTTGCCGCAGGTAAGCCCCTCTATTCCTGAAAAAAACAAAAGGGGGAAAAGAAATACCGCCAGATTTGGCGGCATTTCATGGAGATGATAAAAAAGAAGAAAGAAATCTACTGTCCGCTTCCCCGTTCCATCCAGAATACGGCCCGCTCCACGCTGCTTTCACCGCTGCGCCGAAAGACGGAGAGGCCGGTCCCCCGCAGTCCTGCGGCGTAGATATCCCCGTCAGGATAGGCAAAGGGCTGGAGGTTCCGGGCAATTCTCGGGTGGCGCAGTTGGCGAATCGCTATCGCCTCGATCTGGCGGACCCGGTTTTGAGTGCGTCCCGTTTCCTGGGCCGCCCTTGCCAGCGTCTGGCGCTGATAGAAGCGGCGGCGGAGAATATCCCGGCAGTCCGGCGGCAGGGCGCCCAAAGCCTCCAGCATGGCCGTGTGCAGTTCATCCCGCCATATAGTGTCCTCGGTGTCCGCTATCCGGTCCTCTGGGTCTGCCACGGTATCCGACAGCAGAAGATCGTCTGTGCCCGGTACAGGGTCATCCAGTGAGATAGCACCCCGCAGAGGGTCCCGCCGCTGGCGCTGGGTACGGTATCCGGTTTCCTCCGCAAAGGCCGTTTGCAGGAAGAAGCCGAACCAGGTAAGGAAGGCTCCCCGGTCCCTGTTGTAGTCCTCCACGGCCTCTGCAAGGGCCAGATAGCCGCATTGGTACAGGTCCTCCCAATCTGTCCCCGGGCCCGCCGCTCGTGCGGTTCTCCGGGCCTGTTGAGCCGCGAACCGTTCCACCCGGTCCCACAGCTCCGGAAGCCGTTCCCGCTCACCGGCCTGAATCCGGACCGCCAGATCTTCGTTTGTCATGCTTCCGGTTGATTCTGCCCTTTGGGGGTCAGCAGGACGACGTGTCCAACAGGGCAGCGCCGTGTGCGGTCAGGTCTGTGAAGTACTCGCAGTTTTCAACGCCGAAGGCGCGGACCTCCCGTTCCCCGTCCGACTGCTCTACCAGGGCCAGGAAGGACACCTGTTCCGTGGTCTTGCCCTCGTCGTAGCTATAACGCAGGCCCTCCGGTGCGGGCATGATCTGCAAAATCTTCTCGTTGCCGTACATGTTGAAATCTCCTTTCGAAATCATGGTATATGTCAATACCTCAAAAACGCGTCTCCAGTCTATTTGGCTGCCCCAAAATGGGGCAAGCCTGGCCCGTTTCTTGCCCCATTTTGGGGTAAGGAAGCGCTTAAAATCCTCTTCCCTTGCCCCATTTTGGGGCAACCAGTGAGAAAATCATGCGCTGTCCCTTGCCCCATTTTGGGGCAGATATACTATATATAGCCAGGGGATACGGCGTTAGGTGCGGGCATTCTCTCGCCACACCAGACAGAAGCTGTATTCGTTGGGCTGCCGCAGATTTGCCATGCTCTGAACGCTGATAAACCCCTTATTCTGCAGCTCTGCCACCTGCCGGGTCAAAGAATTTCTCGCAATACCGTACTTCTCAGCGGCGGATTTTGGAAAAACAAATTCGCGCTTTCCGCCGCTCTCCATTGTCATGCACAGGTATAGAAACCGCGCCCCTGCCGTCAACGCCTGGAACTCCTTGGACAAAAGCAGACTGTTTCCCACCTGTACAAACCGCCCTTCCTTACAATCGAGCCGCGCAGACAGCCACGGCTTGATTGTGCCCCGGCCCCGTCTCCGGCTTCCCATGCGTTACCACCCCTCTATCTGCTCCTGACCGATCATTCTTCGCAGGGTCTCGCCGCAGGCGTTGCGGGTGCGGCTGATGGCACGGATGCGCCGGTCTATGCTGGAAATGTACTGCGCCAACTCCCCAGCGTCGACAGGCAGAAAGTACCCCCGATGGTCACCGGACGTGACCGCGCAGATAGGACTTCCGGCCTGCCGTTCCCGCTCGATCTGCTGGGTCAGCTCCCGGCGGTCCTTGTACCCCAGCATATTCACCAGGGTCAAGGAGTCAACGGCGCTTGCAGCTCCGCGGGGTAAAATGGCTGAAACGGCTTGCTTTTGCCGTGGGGGTATGTTATCATTTGTGGCGGGAGCTGTGGCCTGCAAACCTGTTCCCGCCGCCTCTGCTGGTGCTGTAACACCGGCAGGGGCATTTTCATTTTTTGGCAGCATAGTTGCCCTCCTGCTCCTGCACCCAGGCTTCCAGGCCGGGCCGGGATACGACCGTTCGCCCGCCGATACGGAATGCGGGAAAGCCTTCCTGGCGAACCAGGTTATAAACCGTGGGCCGGGATACACCCAGCGCGGCGGCGGTTTCGGGGATGGACAAGGTCAGCCTGTCCGTGGTAGTGACTGTGTTCAAATATTATGCCTCCTTTTCTGAAATTCTGCTTCATCATGTGGCTGTCTGGCCAGACTCTTTGCCTGGTGGGCCCATTGGCTGTCCCTCCTTTCTTGAATACCGCTTCACATTGTACCACGCCGGAAACGTGGATTGAGGCCAATTTTCAACGGTTGCCCTCATTTTACACCTCCCTAAACTGAAAGTCTTTACTTATTCTAAATTAAAGGACTGTAATATGCGGGAAAATTCCGGAAAAATTTATTTGTATGAGTATATATTACCCTTGACCTGGTCCGGTGGCTATGCTATGATAGCACTATAAATAATAAATAATTCATGGAGATATTATTATGAATGATGTTTTTAAGTACGAACGACGAAAGGAGAAAATCGGTGTCAGGATACGTCAAGAGCGGAGGAAACTCCCGGGGAGGGTTTCTCAGGAGGCGCTTGGGGAGAGACTGGCACAGGTGATTCCAACTCGTGACAACATAAAACAGACAACGGTAGCCTCATGGGAGAGTGGGCGAACGCTCCCGCCGCTGGATGCACTTATTGCCATGTCAGAGGTATTCGGCTGTGATATCGGTTATCTGCTGGGGGACTACGAGCGCCGTTTCAGAGATGTTCAGGACATTTGCGAACGAACGGGGTTGAGTGAACGCACTGTTGATAGCCTTATCCGCATGTATCAGGATAACCCGCAATATCCCTGGCCCCGATCTATGGGTGGAACACGCCAGGTGTATTCCAGCGCTGTGCGGTTTATTATTGATTACACTGTCGAGAAAAGCACTCAAATTAATAGGCTCGCCTATAATTATGCAATTGCTGAAGTAAAGGCGGAAAAATCAAAGGAGAAAAGCAGGGACACAATAATTAGCCAGCTCGCTGATAGCAGCGCAGGGCTCACGTTGCCAGCGGAAGATGCAGCGACTTTTTATCGCAGCCAAATCGAGAATATTTTTTCAAAAAGAAAGATCGCTCAGATGCTGTCCCACTATGTTGATGATTGCCGGGACACATTTCTGAAAGACGAGTCATTTTTGAGGTACCACTATTCCGAGGAGCAGGCACAGAAAAGAAAACAAGAACGGCTTTTATATCTTCGCTCAGAGGAACATTACAAGGATTTGGAGAATTTATTGTCGCAATACCCTGCTGCTGATCTGCTGAAAGAGATTGGAAATGCAACCAGTTTCATTCCCGAGCCGGAGCGGACTCTGTTTTACAATAGATTGGTGGAAAGATTTCAGCCAAAGGAGGCGGAACACGATGCCGCGAAAGAGTAATACCCGGGCGGCTTCCGGGGCTGGCTCCATCCGGCAGCGCCCGGACGGACGGTGGGAGGCCCGCGTCACTGTGGGTTCAAACCCAGGGACCGGAAAGCCAATTCGCCGCAGTATATACGGGGATACACAAGCGGCGGTGCGGAAAGAGATGACGGCTGTTCTGCGTGATGTTGACCGGGGGACCTACCAGACGCCCAGTAAAATGACCGTCAAGATCTGGATGGAGACATGGTTGGATACCTTCTGCACCGGCTTAAAGCCCCTGACAGTATCCGCCTACAACACCGCGATGAAAACCCATATTGTCCCTGCCTTTGGAGCAATGCCCGTGCAGGAGCTGAAGGGTATTCATGTGCAAAAGCTGTTCAATGACATGCTGGAAGCGGGCAAGTCCCCGAAAACCGTCAAGAATACGGCTGCAATTCTGCATAAAGCGCTTTCTGTGGCGGTAAAGCAAGGCTATATCGCAGCAAATCCATGTGAAGCGGCGGAGGTGCCAAAGGTCACGCGCCATGAAATAAAGCCGCTGACGGATGCGGAAATTCCGGTATTCCTGGCTGCAATAGAGGACCATCCATTCCGCAACGCTTACGGTTTGTGCTTGTTTGCCGGACTGCGGGAGGGGGAATGTCTTGGATTGACGTGGGACTGTGTGGATTTTGATCGAGGCCGGATCACGGTGCGTCAACAGCTGCAAAAATCCAGAACGGAGAGCGGTACATATCGTATTGTCAGCAGCACCAAAAGCGGTAAGGTCCGCGTCATTGAGCCTCCGGCGGTGGCATTCGACTATCTGCGCAGCGAACGCACCAGACAGGTGGAAAACAGATTACGGGCAGGCAAGCTTTGGGACAATGCACAAGACCTGGTTTTTACCAATCCGTTGGGCGGACATGTGGTGATAGAAACGTTCCGTCGAAATTTCAAACGGCTTGCGGCAAGCATGGGCCGCCCTGATCTGCGCCCCCATGATCTTCGGCATACCTGCGCTACGGTAGCCATTGCCGCCGGAGCGGACATAAAAAGCGTACAGTCTCTCATGGGACATGCCACAGCGTCTTTCACACTGGACGTGTACGCCCACACCAGCGAAACCATGATGGCCGACACGGCAAGCCGGATGCAGAGCTATTACGACAATCTGGCGCAGCGCGGATAGCGGCCCCATAAAACGACAATGCCCCGCCGGGGAATTGCTTCTCCGGCGGGGTATGTCATGCTTCCAACAGAGGTATAAAAAGCCGTTTGGGGTAAAGTTAGGGGTAAAACGCTGCTTTCACCCATAAACAAATCCCCGTAACCATTGCGGTTACGGGGATTTTCTCTGGCGCAGTGGGAGGGATTTGAACCCTCGTGCCGCTTTTGACGACAACACGATTTCCAGTCGTGCTCGTTATGACCACTTCGATACCACTGCATATATTCCGCTGCGACAACAGCATGGACTATTATAACAAAATTTGTGAGAATGTCAAGGGCTAAATCACAAAATCCACAAATTTTCCGGAGCTGTTGCCTCCTTGCAGGCAACAGCTCCGCCGCCCGGGAAGCCCCGGGCGGCGGAGAAAAAGGGTTCTTTTTTTACTGTCTTGCCTTGGAGTCCACGATCTCGTGGAGCTTGGCGGCGAAGTCCGCCAGGGACATGGCCCCCAGGTCCTCGCCGGTGCGGGTGCGGACGGACACGGTGCCCGCCTCCATATCCCGGTCGCCCACCACCAGCATGAAGGGGATCTTCTCCAGGGTGGCCTCCCGGATCTTCTTGCCGATCTTTTCGTTGCGGCCGTCCACCTCCACCCGGAAGCCCTGGCTGTCCAGCTGGGCGGCGACGTTTTTGGCGTAGTCCATGGCCCGGTCGGTAACGGGCAGGAGCTTGACCTGCACCGGGGACAGCCATGCCGGGAAGGCGCCGGCAAAATGCTCGGTGATGACGCCGATGAAGCGCTCGATGGAGCCCAGCAGCGCCCGGTGGATCATGACGGGGCGGTGCTTCTCGCCGTCCTCGCCCACATACTCCAGGTCGAAGCGCTCGGGCATCTGGAAGTCCAGCTGGATGGTGCCGCACTGCCAGGTCCGGCCCAGGGAATCGGCCAGATGGAAGTCCAGCTTCGGGCCATAGAACGCGCCGTCACCGGCGTTGATGACGAAGTCCTTGCCCATTTCGGTGATGGCCGCCTGCAGGGTATCCTCGGCGAACTTCCAGTCCTTCTCGTTGCCCATGTGGTCCTCGGGCATAGTGGACAGCTCGATCTGATAGGTCAGGCCGAAGGTGGAGTAAATTTCGTCAAACAGCTTCACGACGTTCTTGATCTCGTCCTTCATCTGGTCGGGGGTCATGAAGATGTGGGCGTCGTCCTGGGTGAAGCAGCGGACGCGGAACAGGCCGTGCAGCGCGCCGGACATCTCGTGGCGGTGGACCAGGCCCAGCTCCGCCATGCGCAGGGGCAGATCGCGGTAGGAATGGGGCTCGCTCTTATAAACCAGCATGCCGCCGGGGCAGTTCATGGGCTTGATGGCGTAATCCTCGCCGTCGATGACGGTGGTGTACATATTGTCCTTGTAGTGATCCCAGTGGCCGCTGCGGTGCCAGAGCTCCTGGTTGAGGATGATGGGCGTGGAGATCTCCACATAGCCGTAGCGCTTGTGGCACTGCCGCCAATAGTCCAGCAGGGTGTTTTTCAGCACCATGCCCTTGGGCAGGAAGAACGGGAAGCCCGGGCCCTCCTCGGTCATCATGAACAGGCCCAGCTCCTTGCCCAGCTTGCGGTGGTCGCGGCGCTTGGCCTCCTCAATGCGCTCCAGATAGGCGTCCAGCTCCTCCTTCTTGGGGAAGGCCACGCCATAGATCCGCTGCAGGGTCTGGCGATTGCTGTCGCCCCGCCAATAGGCGGCGTTGCAGGCGGTCAGCTTGATGGCGTTGCCCTTGATGCGGCCGGTGGAATCCAGGTGGGGACCGGCGCACAGGTCCACGAACTCTCCCTGCTTATAGAAGGAGATGTGGGCGTCGGCGGGCAGGTCGTTGATCAGCTCCACCTTGTAGGGCTCCTGCCGCTCCTCCATGTATTGCAGGGCCTCCTCCCGGGGCAGCTCAAAGCGCTCCAGTTTCAGCTTCTCCTTGCAGATCTTGCGCATTTCGCCCTCGATCTCGGCCAGGTCCTCGGGGGTGAAGGCAAAGGGCGCGTCCAGATCGTAATAAAAGCCGTTTTCGATGGACGGGCCGATGGCCAGCTTCACCTCCGGGTGCAGGCGCTTGACGGCCTGGGCCAGGACGTGGGAGCAGGTGTGCCAATAGGTCCGGCGGTATTCCTCGTTTTCAAAGGTGTACTTGTTTTCTTCGCTCATGATGATTCCTCCTTGATATTGGGGTCGGAAAAATAAAAATCCCCACCCCTGACAGTGATTCAGGGGTGAGGTAATCGGCATTACTCCACGGTTCCACCCTGCTTACGGGACACGGGTCCCGTCGCTCGTAGCTCCTCTGTAACGGGAGGGCCCGGTCCGGCCTACTGGGGCCATGGCCCGTTGGGCGGACGGCTCGGAGGCGGTACGCATCCTGCTTTCAGCCGGGACCCTTGCACCAAGATGGGTCCCTCTCTGCTGCCTGCCACAGGCGGCTTCCTCGTCAACGCCTTTTGTTATCCCTCAATATAGCACGCCCTGTCCCGGTTGTCAACGGGAAATTCCCGGGACAGAGGCGGGACAGGGCGGGACAATTTTACGCGAACAGCTGCAGAAGGCCCCAGACGCCCAGAAGGCCGTATACCAGGGCGAACACGATCAGAACGGCGTTGACCACGCCGTCCAGCTTCGAGGGCTTGGGGGCGGGGTAGTCCTTGCGGATCAGATACAGCGCGCCGCAGGAAAGACCCAGCAGCAGGGTGGTGGCGCTGTTGAGGATCTGGTTTTCCTGCAGGGAGGGGACCGCCAGCCGCACCACCAGGCACGCCACCAGCACGCCGAACATGATGCCCAGGGTGACCTTGACCTTGGTGGGCCAGGGGGCCTTCCGGGCGGCCTGGCTCTGGGCCTGGGCCTGGCGGGCGGCAGTGGCCGCAGTCTGGTAGTCGCTGTTTTTCCGGGTGCGCTTGCCGCGGTTGTTTTTGGCCAGTTCCTTGCTGTGGGTCCGGCCCAGGTTCTTGTTGTTCATCGGGTTTGCTGCCATGTTATTTTTTCTCCTATTCCTGTTCTATGGGCAGATCACAAAGGTGTCTGCGAATCATATCCAATGCGCTGCTGGCGGCCAGAAGCCGGATGCGGGACCGGTCGCCGCCCAGGGCCAGCCGCCGCACCAGGGAGCCCCCCTGCCAGCTCAGCCCCACATATACGGTGCCCACGGGGTTCCCCCGGTCGTCGCCGTCAGGCCCGGCCAGCCCGGTGACGGACACCGAAAGGTCGCTGCCGGTAAGCCGCCGGACGCCCTCCGCCATGGCCCGGGCCACCGGCTCCGACACCGCGCCGTATTGCTCCAGCAGGTCCCGGGGCACGCCCAGCACCCCGGCCTTGACGGCGTTGGTATAGGACACCACACCCCCCAGAAACGCCGCCGAGGCTCCGGGCACGTCCGTCAGCCGCTTGGCGATGAGGCCGCCGGTGCAGCTCTCCGCCGCCGAAAGGGTCAGCCCCTTCTGCCGCAGCCGGGTGATGACCACCTCCTCCAGGGAGGACACGTCCACGCCGTATAAACAGTCCCCCAGCCGGGAGCGGACGTCCCAGAACAGCGGGGCCATGCGCTCCTGGCAGTCCTGGGGGCTTTCGCCCTTGGCCGTCAGCCGCAGCATCACCTCGCCGGGCTTGGCATAGGGGGCCAGGGAGGGGTTTTCCGCCCGGTCCATCAGGTCCCCCAGCAGCTCCTGGACCCGGGGCTCCGTCAGGCCGAACACCCGCAGGTCGTGGCTGCGGATAACGCCGCCGCTGCACCCCTGAAGCCAGGGAAGCAGGGCGTGCTCCGCCAGATACCGGCACTCGTGGGGGACCCCCGGCAGCAGCACCGCCGTGACGCCGTCCGCCGTGAAGATGCAGCCCGGAGCGGTGCCCACCGGGTTGTGCAGCACCGTGCAGCCCTGGGGCAGCATGGCCTGCTGGCGGTTGCAGGCGGGCATGGGCCGGTGGAATACGTTGTCGAAATAGCGCCGGATTTCCTCCATGACCTCCGGGTGATACTCCAGGGCCAGGCCGAAGGCTTCGGCCACCGTCTCCTTGGTCATGTCGTCATAGGTGGGGCCTAAGCCGCCGGTGAACACCAGCAGGTCGCAGCGGCCCCGGGCGATCTCCACCGCCTGGCGCAGACGCCGGGGATTGTCCCCCACGGCGGTGTGGTACAGCACGTCGATTCCTGCCGAGGCCAGCAGTTCCGACAAAAATTGTGCGTTTGTATTGGTAATGTTGCCTAAAAGCAGTTCCGTGCCCACGGCAAGGATCTCCGCCTGATGGGGCATGGTATCACTTCCTTCCATTTTCCGTGCGGTGGATTTGTGAGGCGGGGCACATGGGCCCCGCCCTACGAGTGTTCTTTCGGTAGACATTCCGTAGGGCCCGCTGCCCTCAGCGGGCCGCGTTAGCCCCGGCAGGTTTGGGCGGGGCAGAGCCCGCGCCCCTACGGCGGGGTGACGGGAGATTTCCGATTATCGTGGGCGGACAGAGTCGTCCGCCCCTACGGCGGTGTATTGGGGGATTGCCGGTCGATGCGGCGGGCAGGTCAGCGGAGCTTTACCACCTCGCGGCCGTCCATGGCGCGGCGGACCAGGCCCTCCACGTCCAGGGCCTGCTCCATCTCACGGACCTCCTCCACATGGGGGCGGGTCTTGGGATGGCGGGGGGTGAACACGGTGCAGCAGTCCTCATAGGGCAGGATGGAGGTCTCAAAGGTGCCGATGTGACGGGCGATGCGGACGATCTCCTCCTTGTCCATGCCGATTACCGGCCGCAGAATGGGCAGGTCTGTCACGTCGCCGCTGACGGCCAGGGCATCCATGGTCTGGCTGGCCACCTGGCCCAGGCTCTCGCCGGTGACCAGGGCACGGCAGTTCAGGTCCTTGGCCAGGGCGTCCGCCAGGCGCATCATGAACCGGCGCATAATCAGGGTGAAATGATCCTCCGGGCAATTGCGGCGAATCTCCTCCTGAATCTCGGCAAAGGGGATGATGGTGACATTCAGCCGCCCGCACCAGGGCACCAGCTCCCGGGCCAGCTGGAGGACCTTTTCCCGGGCCTGCTCGCTGGTATAGGGGGGCGAGGCAAAGTGGATCATCTCCAGCTCCACGCCCCGCTTGGCGATCATGTAGCTGGCCACCGGGGAGTCGATGCCGCCGGACAGCAGGCTCACGGCCCGGCCGCCCATGCCGATGGGCAGGCCGCCGGCGGCAGGCTCGGCCGGGGCGTGGACATAGGCGGCCTCCTCCCGGACCTCCACATACACCGTCAGCTCCGGGTGGTGGACATCCACCGCCAGGTGGGGGAAGGCCTCATGCAGGTGTCCGCCCACCCACTGGCTCAGCTGGATGGAGCTCATGGGGAAAGACTTATCCGCCCGCTTGCTCTCCACCTTGAAGCTGCGGGCCGCCGTCAGGGCATCGCCCAGATAGGCCTTGGCGGTTTCCAGAATGGCCTCCTTCTCCTTGGCGCAGGGCAGGGCCCGGGCCACGGCGATGATACCGAAAACCTGCTTGCAGGCGGCATAGGCCCCGGCCAGGTCGCAGGTCTCCTCCGCAGGCTCCACATAGATGGTGCTCTGCTTGGAATATACCCGGAACTTGCCGAACCGGCCGGTGCGGCGGCGGATATTGCCCATTAGCTTCATTTCAAAGCTGCGGCGGTTCAGGCCCTTCAGGACCACCTCGCCCAGCTTGCACAGGATCATCTCGTGCATGGGATCGTTTCTCCTTGTATATGGTTTCCAGTTATTATAACCCACCGGGGGGACTATTTCAACAGGGTGCTGCTGCGATACTGGATGGCCTCGGCCAGATGGGCGGCCTGGATATCCGGGCTGGCGTCCAGGTCGGCGATGGTCCGGGCCATGCGGAGAATGCGGTCGTGGCTGCGGCCGGTGAGGCCCAGCCGGTCGAAAGCCCCCTTCATGAGCCGATCCCCCGCCTGGTCCAGCAGGCAGTACTGCCCGATCATGGCCGGGGTCATATAGGCGTTGCAGCTGACGGCGGTGCCGGAAAACCGCTGCTTCTGAAGCTCCCGGGCGGCGTTGACCCGGGTGCGGACCTGAGCCGAGGTCTCGGGCTTTTCCTTGCGGCGCATGGCCTCGTACTCCACCGACGGCACCTCGATGTGCATGTCGATGCGGTCCAGCAGGGGGCCGGAAATGCGGCGCATATAGCTTTCCACCTGGCTTTCCGAACAGGTGCAGCGGCCGGAGGGGTGCCCGTACCACCCGCAGCGGCAGGGGTTCATGGCGCACACCAGCATGAACCGGCTGGGCAGGGTCAGGGACCCGGACACCCGGGTGATGGTGACCACCCCGTCCTCCAGGGGCTGGCGCAGGGTCTCCAGGGCGGTTTTGTCGAACTCCGGCAGCTCGTCCAGAAACAGGATGCCGTTGTGGGCCAGGGAAATCTCCCCGGGCCGGGGCACCGTGCCGCCGCCGGACAGGGACACCGGCGAGGCGGTGTGGTGGGGGCTGCGGAAGGGCCGCTGGGTCACCAGAGGGTGGGCGGGGTCCGTCATCCCCGCCACGGAGTATACCTCGGTGGTTTGCAGGGACTCCTGCCGGGTCATATCCGGCAGAATGGACGGCAGCCGCCGGGCCAGCATGGACTTGCCGGAGCCGGGGGAGCCGATCAGCAGCACGTTGTGGCCCCCGGCGGCGGCTACCTCCAGGGCCCGCTTGACGTTTTCCTGGCCCATGACGTCGGCAAAGTCCGGCAAGGCCTGGGACACCGGCGAGGGGGTCCAGGGGGTCTGGGGGGCGATGGGGGCGTCGCCGGTAAGGTGGGCCACCAGCTGGGCGATGTTTTCCACCGGATAGACGGTGATCCCCTGGGCCAGGGTGGCCTCCGGGGCGTTCTGGGCGGGGACGTACAGCTGGCGGATGCCCATCCGGGCGGCGCACAGGGCCATGGGCAGAACCCCCGTCACCGGACGCAGCGCGCCGGTGAGGCTCAGCTCCCCTAAAAATGCCGCGTCCTCCGGCAGGCCCTTCAGCTCCTCCGCCGCCGTGAGGATCCCCAGCAGGATGGGCAGGTCATACACGGTGCCCTCCTTCCGCTGGCCCGCCGGGGCCAGGTTCACGGTGATGCGGCTGACGGGGAATTTGGCCCCGCAGGCCTTGATGGCGGCCCGGACCCGCTCCCGGGATTCCCGCACCGCCGCGTCCGGCAGGCCCACCACGTCGAAGGCGGGCAGTCCCCCGGACAGGAAGCACTCCACCGACACCTCATAGCCGCTGATGCCGCTGAGGCCCAGGGACCGTACCGTTACCACCATGCCCCCTCACATCCTTTCACAAAAAATGCGCGTGTCAGCTTGTCAAAAAAGACTTTTTGACAGTCTCATGTTGCTTTCTGATATGTTTCATCTGTATTTTAGCACATATCCCGCCGTTTTGAAATACATTGCCAAAAAAACTTCCCGGTTGGCGTGAGAATTTTTGTGCACGATGAAGAAAAAGCCTCAATCTGTGAAAAAGGGGGAAAACCCAGTTTACAAAAAAAAGACATTGTGGTAATATACACAATGTATGGTGTTTCGTTGAGAAATCCGCGAAATGTTTTTATGAGGAGGTTCATTTATGGTAAGAAAAATGAAGTCCATGGATGGCAACAACGCTGCGGCGCACGTGTCCTACGCGTTCTCCGAGGTTGCCGCCATCTATCCCATCACCCCGTCGTCCCCCATGGCCGACTTTGTGGACCAGTGGTCCGCCAACGGGCTGAAGAACATCTTCGGCACCCAGGTCAAGGTGGTGGAGATGCAGTCTGAGGCCGGCGCTGCCGGCGCGGTTCACGGTTCTCTGGGCGCAGGCGCCCTGACCACCACCTACACCGCATCCCAGGGCCTGCTGCTGATGATCCCCAACATGTACAAGATCGCAGCCGAGCAGCTGCCCGCCGTGTTCCATGTCTCCGCCCGTACCGTGTCCACCCAGGCGCTGAACATCTTCGGCGACCACTCCGACGTGATGGCCTGCCGCCAGACCGGCTTTGCCATGCTGTGTGAGGGCAACGTGCAGGAGGTCATGGATCTGTCCCCTGTGGCCCACCTGGCCGCTCTGGAGGGGAAGGTCCCCTTCATCAACTTCTTTGACGGCTTCCGTACCAGCCACGAGATCCAGAAGATCGCCGTGTGGGATTACGAGGACCTGAAGGATATGTGCGACATGGACGCCGTGAAGGAGTTCCGTCAGCACGCCCTGAATCCCGAGCATCCCCATATGCGCGGCAGCCATGAGAATGGCGATATCTTCTTCCAGCACCGCGAGGCCTGCAACAAGTACTATGCCGCTCTGCCCGCCGTGGTGGAGAAGTACATGGACAAGATCAACGCCAAGCTGGGCACCAACTACGGCCTGTTCAACTACTACGGCGCTGAGGATGCCGACCGCGTCATCGTGGCCATGGGCTCCATCTGCGATGTGGCCGAGGAGGTCATCGACTATCTGAATGCCCACGGCGAGAAGGTCGGCCTGGTGAAGGTCCGCCTGTTCCGCCCCTTCGCTCCCGAGAAGCTCATCGAGGCTATTCCCGCCTCCGTCAAGAAGATCGCCGTTCTGGACCGCACCAAGGAGCCCGGCGCTCTGGGCGAGCCCCTGTATCAGGATGTGGTCACCGCTCTGGCCAACGCCGGACGCAACGACATCCAGGTCATCGGCGGCCGTTACGGCCTGGGCAGCAAGGATACGCCTCCTGCCTCCGTGTTCGCCGTGTATGACGAGCTCAAGCGCGACGAGATGAAGCGCCAGTTCACCATCGGCATCGTGGACGATGTGACCAACCTGTCCCTGCCCGAGGATAAGAACTGTCCCAACACCGCTGCTCCCGGCACCATCGAGTGCAAGTTCTGGGGTCTGGGCGGCGACGGCACCGTGGGCGCCAACAAGAACTCCATCAAGATCATCGGCGACCACACCGACAAGTACGTGCAGGCATACTTCCAGTATGACTCCAAGAAGACCGGCGGCGTGACCATCAGCCATCTGCGCTTCGGCGATCACCCCATCCGTTCCCCGTACTATATCAACAAGGCCGACTTCGTGGCCTGCCACAACCCCAGCTACATCACCAAGGGCTTCAAGATGGTCAACGACGTGAAGCCCGGCGGCGTGTTCATGAT